>Ga0214543_1007510_pt1 | contig 18608 bp, 5 predicted proteins | sample CNSS2metaG_FD_160094 | JGI IMG/M metagenome (GOLD analysis project Ga0214543, IMG submission 160094) | Root nodule microbial communities from cowpea collected in UCLA plant growth center, Los Angeles, California, USA - CNSS2 | ecosystem: Host-associated > Plants > Roots > Nodule | place: USA...
CAGGTGCAAAGACCAAGCTCTCTCTGTGGAAGGCTGATCTAGGTGATGAGGGAAGCTTTGATGAAGCCATTAAAGGATGCACCGGAGTTTTTCATGTCGCAACTCCAATGGACTTTGAGTCTAAGGATCCTGAGGTATATATATACTATTGACGTGGTTTGCAACTTATAGAAATGTTAAAATGGGTTAGGCTAACCAATCTGCCAAGAAAAGGACGGGTTGGCGGGCTGGATTGAAATTTCCAACTTGTTAAGCTTGCTGGCCCACTAGCTCATCCTAAGATAAGATGAGTTGCAACATCCAACCCGTTTATTGGTGACGGGTCAGTCCAGCCCGATCCAGTCTGTTTTTGACGAACCACAGGCAGGCCGGGCCAAAACAAACCGAATTGGTCTATTTTGCCACCCTTAATGACTTATCGTCAAATATAAAAAAAAAATTGATATCTCTATTAATAGAATTAAAATCAGAAGATATATGATATCTTTATCAACTATCACAACAATCTATATAAAGGTTTTTTCTTTTATATATTGGTGCAGAATGAAATGATAAAACCTACGGTAAACGGAGTTCTAGACATCATGAAAGCTTGCATGAAGGCAAAGACAGTGAGAAGGCTTGTGTTTACATCTTCAGCAGGAACACTTAATGTGATTGAGCACCAAAAGCCCATTTTTGATGAAACTTGTTGGAGTGACGTTGAGTTTTGTAGGAGAGTAAAGATGACCGGTTGGGTCAGTGATTTTTCTTTTCACTTTATATGAACCTTAAATCCTAAATCATAAACCCTAAACCCTAAACCCTAAATCTTAAACTTGATATGAACCATTACGATTGAAATTTTCATATTTGAACACAAAACACCATGCTTTGTGCAGATGTATTTCGTTTCTAAAACACTAGCTGAGAAAGAAGCATGGAAATTCGCGAAAAAGCATGGCATGGACTTCATCACTATCATTCCACCTCTTGTTGTTGGTCCCTTTCTGATGCCAACAATGCCACCTAGCCTAATCACTGCTCTTTCTCTCATCACAGGTTTATATATATTGTTCTTACTTTTCCACATTCTTACGTAAACAAGAAGAGTATATATATAGTTCAAAACTGGAAAATTTCATGAGTGGTGCTGCAAAATTTGCAGGAAATGAGAGCCATTATTCGATCATAAAGCAAGGTCAATTCGTGCACTTGGATGATCTATGTCTTGCTCACATATTTCTGTTTGAACAACCAAAAGTTGAAGGGAGGTACATATGCAGTGCATGTGACACCACTATTCATCACATTGCCAAACTAATCAATGAAAAATACCCTGAATACAACATCCCCACCAAGTAAGTTTCTCAATTAACAACGCAAAAAATAATTTTTTAACAATTAAACTTTGACGACTTTTTCTTACAACTTGAGGTAACATCTTTTCATCTCTCTGTGTTCCAAACCACTTAAAAGATACAATATTAAGTTGTAAGAAAAAGTTATCAAAATTTAGTTATTAAAATATCATTATCCTAAAATTAACTGTAAAATTGATTTAATATTATACACATTTTAGGTTCAAGAATATTCCAAATGAACTCGAGGTTGTGAGATTTTCTTCGAAGAAGATCGAAGGCTTGGGATTCCAGTTTAAGTATAGCTTAGAGGACATGTACTGTGGAGCAATTGATACATGCAGAGACAAAGGGCTTCTTCCTAAACCTGCAAAAAATCCACTCAGTAGTACTATCATTCAGAATGCAAAAACTTCAATGAATGGCATCGTTCAGAACTAAACACATGCTTTCATTTCTTGTTGCATGAATGTTTCTTGGTTAATTATTTTCAATCTCGGTTTTTTTATTAAGTTAGAAATGTGACTATATTGTAACATGAATCTTCTAATAAAGTCTCATGACTTTGCATGTTTGAGGCTCATCTATATGTAAAACTACGGTTTTTAGTGCTCAACATGTACTTTTGTTGATTCAAGTGATTATGGTCACATAGTTGTTCACTCATGCAAGTTCACGTCTATCATTTGAATAAAAAAGAATTGTTTCTATATATCTCGAATAGATTATTCTTGTATCACTTATTATTTAACTTATATTTGAATAAATAAACTTATATTTTGTCTTTATTTGTATATTATACCATTGGAAATCATGAGACATTTATATAGCATGACTTCAACTTATTGCATTATTGCTTTGATTTTCTTTTAATTAACAGGTCTTCTTATGTTTTAAGTTTTAAAGATCAAAATACACTACCTTAGCTGTTAAATTGATCGAATGAGTCCTTATTACTTCAACACTTGTTATTACTTCAACACTTGGAGAGTACACCGCGAGTATTATTACGGTCTTGATTTTTCAATCAAACAAACAGATAATGAGATAATATGATTTTGACAGAGGTTTGTTTTTATATTATCCAGAATTAAAATCTACGCTAAGTTATTTATCCAAGGTTTCGACTTCCCTTACTAAACCATCCTTAGAGAATGTGTTCGTCGGGATTTTTACGAATCCCAAGACATCTCAATCAATAGTTGATTCTTATTCTCTTGTATTTAACGAAGGTTTAGGTTTTAAAACCTCTATTTAAGTTTTATGAGTTTAAAACTATCATTAACTACCTTTAGTTTTGAAACTTCTGTAAAATATCATAAGTTTCACAACTTTCATAAATTACCTCTATAAAGTACCATTGATTCTTAAATTATTAATATATTGTTTTTACTCATTTATCATTTGTGCATTTATATATACTTTTTCAACCACAATTATTTATATTTATTGTATTTATTTATCTATATTTAGTTATACAAAAATAGATATAACACTCATCCAATAAACAAGCTAAATATAGATAATTAAATTTATACCAAAGTATAACAAAAAATAATTTACAAAAGAAATAGAGATTAGGCTCATAAATCATAAACAGAAACAAGCACGAACAAGCTCATAAATTACAAATGATTAATGATGAGCATCATTTATGCTATCATAATTTATAAAGTTCTATAAAAGAGTGGGCATGAAATTTACATCTTACCACAAAACGAGCCACCTCTGTAGCATTATGAACTGCTATATACTTTCTAGAGTAATTTCAATGAGAAACAAAATGACAACCTTGTCTGATTACATAGAGAGAAAAGAAAGAGAGAGAAAAAATGTACATAAATACAAGGAGAATGATATTTTGACTATTAAATTTTGACAACTTTTTAAAATGAGGTGTCATCTTCTAAGTAATTTTGAAATATTGAATATGAGAAAATAAAAAAATAAAAAACCACTTAGAAAATATCACCTAAAATTATAAGAGAAAATTATCAAAATTTAATAATAAAAAATTATTTTCCAGAATACAAATATACAAATGTAGATCCTCCTTAGAATTCGGAAAGTCTCACGTGGTCAACACCCTAACTAACTTTATATATGACTGGCTGCTCATCACGTGGGAAGTCAAAACAAAAACGAACGTACCAAATCCCAAATGTACCAAACAAAACCATATTTATTTACAAACATCTTATCCGACCATCTAAATCTTTGTATATCTAAATTGGAAAATGATTTTTTCTTACTATTATTTGAAAATTTTCTTTTATAATTTTAGGTTTTATTTTTTATTTTTTTTATTTTTCATTCTTAATATTCCAAAACTATTTAAAAAATAACATCTTATTTTATAAAAAAAATTGTTAAAATTTAATAGTCAAAATATCATTATCTCATCTAAATTTTGCAAGTCTAATTCCAACTCAAATTCAGACAGCTACCTCACTCCACTTTCCCCAGTTGCTTCTATAAAACCGTATTTCATTTTCAACCTAAGCCTGACACTTAGGAACAAAGAAAGAGAAAAAAAAAATGAGTTCAAGGTCTGAATCCGTTTGCGTTACCGGAGCTTCTGGTTTCATCGGATCATGGCTTGTGATGAGGCTAATGGAACGTGGCTACACGGTTCGAGCCACCGTACGCGACCCAGGTGAATTCTTACTTCACTTTTTATTTATTTATTTAATTCTTATAGTGTCTTTTATGAGATCTAACTTGGAATAGTAGTAAATAAGATCTTAAATTTGAACAACTAAAAAAGATTTATACTAAAAATAACTTAAATTTATTGACGAATACTTGGTCTCAATACACAATTATATAAAAAAGAAGTTTGGAACAAGGTTTTTTCAACATTATACCATAAAAAAGTACTGTTATTATACAATCGTGTAGAATAGTTACATGAGTTTCAGCGCGTGAGGAAGAAACGAACAAGAAGGAGATATTTTTGTTTGTTTTACACTGAATTAGTACAACCCTCGAACAAAAAAGTCAAAAACAGAATCTATGTTTAATTCAATATACTTTGTTTTTATATTTCGATGAGAGAAATAAGAAAAATTAATTTTTAACAAATTTTTGACAATATACACATGACACGTGACGACACTTAATAAATAAATAAAAGTTTGATGTGACTTAAAAATAAATAAAAAAGAAGTTTTGATGTGTTTTGAAAAATAAATTTAATGAAACTTTGTCAAAAACAACTGTCTAAGGTATTATAATCCGACAAACAATGAGATATCTTAATTAATGGAAGTGAATTGTGACAAAACATGACAGATTCAACCAAAATCTTAATCACACAGTAAATTTAAGACTGTTTTTCCTTGTTGATATGTTACTGAACTTGTTGTGAAACTCTCTCTTGAAAAGAGAACACACTTGAAAGTGGATATTACATATGCAAAGGTGTTTTATGTTAATTATTATTACATGCACGTGCATGTATACCCTGCAGCAAACATGAAGAAGGTGAAGCATTTGGTAGAACTTCCTGGTGCAAACACAAAACTGACTCTGTGGAAAGCTGACCTTAGTGAAGAAGGAAGCTTTGACGAAGCCATTAAAGGGTGCACTGGAGTTTTCCACGTTGCAACCCCCATGGACTTTGAATCCAAGGACCCAGAGGTATATACTGTTACCATAGTTGTGAAAATGTTGAATTAAGATGTTGTAACATGGTTAGAAAAATTGAGTGGAAATGCAGAATGAAGTGATAAAGCCTACAATAAAGGGGTTACTTGATATCATGAAAGCATGCGTGAAGGCCAAAAGTGTGCGAAGGATTGTCTTCACATCTTCAGCTGGAACTGTTGATGTTGCTGAGAAGCCAAAGCCTGTTTATGATGAGAACTGTTGGAGTGATGTTGAGTTCTGCAGAAGGGTCAAAATGACTGGTTGGGTTAGTTCTTTGTACCTGTGTTACATGTTTTTTTTTTTGTTCATATATACACCACCAAAAAGAATGATTCTATTCCACACCATGTTTCTTTTTGTAGATGTATTTTGTTTCAAAGACCTTGGCAGAGAAAGAAGCTTGGAAATTTGCCAGAGAGCATAACATAGACTTTGTCTCGGTCATTCCACCTCTTGTTGTTGGTCCCTTTCTTATGCCAACAATGCCACCAAGCCTAATCACCGCTCTTTCCCTCATCACAGGTAATTAAATATGTTTCCCCCTCCAGCGGAAGGATCATATTACACTTATCTGAGCCAGTTTTAACTATCGACTCTGATACCACTTGTTAGGTATATATAGAGGAGATTTTACTGGAGAAATATAACGATTTTATCCTTATGTAGTGCTTTACTTTCTCATTTTTAATTAATATGAGACTTATACTCACACTTGAATTTCTAAATGTTCTTTATCTATGCTCTTATGCAGGAAATGAGGGGCATTACCATATCATAAAACAAGGCCAGTTCGTGCACTTAGATGACCTTTGTCTTGCTCATATATTTTTGTTTGAGAATCCAAAAGCAGAAGGGAGGTACATATGTTGTTCAGACGAGGCAACCATTCATGACATTGCAAAACTGCTAAACCAAAAATACCCTCACTATAATATCCCCACAAAGTAAGAATTTGCAATTTTTCTCATTTCATCAGTTAATTGCATGCAGAGAATGTTATAGTAGTACTAATTGTGCTAATTCTGATGCAGGTTCAAGGATATTCCAGATGAATTGGATATTATTAGATTTTCTTCTAAGAAAATCACAGACATGGGCTTCAAATTTGAGTACAGCTTAGAGGATATGTTCACAGGAGCTGTTGAGACCTGCAGAGAAAAAGGGCTTCTTCCTGAACCTGCTCAAACTCCAGTTAATGGCTCTGTGCACAAATAATTATGCTTTCATCTCTGTGTTGTTCGGAATAAATTTGTATGTTCAAGATTCTATCTTTCAACATAATTTTAATAAAGTTCTTTGCTTAACTATTGTACTTAAATTGTTCTACTGAAAAGTTAATTTAATAAGGTCATGATACTTAATAAGTAATCATCTTGTAAAATCTTAATTTTAATTCTGCTTCATAAGCCGAGAAACATGTTGAAAAGTATGTATTCAAACCTTTTTACAAGTTTAAGCATCAACACTTTGATGCTTAAACAATACAACAGAAGAGATTATACACCAATCCAACGAGAATGACTCGATTAAAAACTATACCATTCCTCAACAAGCATACGTACAAAACGTATTCGCATTTTTTTTATCATGTTATTTAATTTTTAACAAGTTAAAATCTAATTTTATTATGTTAAGTAATATATATGAATTGTACTTTTTTTTTGTTTTATGTCTTTGCTTATTATATCTATAAAATTATATATTTTTTGGTATTAATTATTTAAATAAAACATGTGTAAATAGTTACTTTTGTGGAGGTAGTAGTTTCTTTTCAAATATTATTAAAGTTAACAAAAAAATAGTATGCATAAAAGGAAAGAATTTTAATTGCATATTATTATAGATAAATTTGCTATAAATTGAAATGTAATTGGTCACAACGACTTTTTTATTTGTCAATAAACTCCTAATATGCCAATTAACCCTTACATACATAACTAAATTGATTGATGACATTTTTCAATATATAAAAGTTATTCTCAATAGCAAAAACCAAAATACAACAACATAATATAAAGACTTATGATTGGAAATGAAATAATCAATTTCACATCTTATACAAAAATGTGTATTAATTATAACTCTTAAAAATATCTCTTAGAATGTCTTTATCAACTACCAATAAACAAACAATTTTTTCTTTGATTCATTAGATATACTTCTTTTTCAAGATTTAATTTCATTTACTTGTTTTCATAAGTAAACAAGCAATATAACCAACTTCCTCAATTTATAATATGTTACCTACTTTTCAACACATCATAATTGCTTATATAAATTACCTTTTATATCGGTTTATAACATTAACTTTTTTATAACCATTTATTTCCTCCAAACATAGTAATTTAGTCCATCCAACACTTTTATAATCAGCTCTCCCGAGAATTTTTCTGTCGAATGAAACGAAACTGATGGATCAATTTGAGTAGACATGTTCTGTGACTTGTAATAAAATCCAGAATAGTTTCTAGCATGTTTATACTATCAAAACATTTTTCAAATGTGATATATGAAAATGGAGTTCAGACTGATTCAGCCAATACTGTTACTTTCCTAATCAGCTAGCTATCTTCTGGATAAATTATTCTATAATTAACTATAAAGGCCTGTAATATGTGGAACTAATAAATAAAAATAGTACAGTAGATGTTGAGCTATACAATAAAGTTCCACTTGCAGACCCAGCACTAACCACTGTTTATCGTTCTTCCATGTTAAATCTGTTCCAAGCTTCCTGGGGACAATTTAGCAGAAATTCAGAAACATGCATACATACATAGATTTAAATCCTGGTGTCTTAGCTCAACCAAGGAAACACGAGAAAAATATATTTTGTGAGATCAATTTATTACAATTGATATGATAAAAAGAAATGTCTGATGTGATTAATGTTGTCACGGGTTTATTATTATGACGGTAGCTAAGTTATGTTACAGTATAAAATTAGATTTTGCACATGAATATGATAGTATATTTTTTATAGAACATAAATTAAAATAGTACTTTTACTTCAACAAAATTTATTTTACATTACATGGAAACGGTATCATATATTAAATGTTATTTCCAAACACAGGTCTCATGTTAGTAAAAGTACCATGGAAAAGATTCAAAATCCCAATCCCAACTACATATATTATGTTTAAATCAAAAAGGTGCAAGGGAACCCTATTTAGAACCTAGAAATGTATATTAAGATTGTAGGTTGAAACCATGGTATCAGCAGAATTGTTAAGAACTAAAAAGAACAAATGAAGGCCAAACCTTTAGAAGATCAAAAACCTTCTCGCAGATGTACTTTTGTTGAATGCTTGCTCCCCGCTGCTGCAGCTTGTCAGGATGCACAAAAAGAGTAGCTTTACGATAAGCTTTCTTTACTGCAGGGGTGGTTACTACATCTGTCAAAGGAATCGGTTGCCAACCACTGTCGGGGCCAAGAATCTGCATAACACAAATTTGATAACAAGTAAACGAAAATTTCCTCCAGGTCTTAAAACAACTGAGTGCTTTCAAAAACGATATATTTTTATGTCTTTATTTTCCCTAGTTTAAAGTGATTATAGTTGAGTATAGGAAAAAAAAATATCAATGAGAAGTTCTTATCTATCTAGCATGGCATGACAGTCTCAAAATATGCACTGAGCTTAAACAAAGTTAGGATGTTTACACATACATATTGTAATGTAGAAAGCAATGCCCTCAAGTTTCCTGTTTTTCCACTTGACCACCTTTTAACATCAGCATCGAGAACCTCTGCTACCCTCTGCAAAAATAAGATTTTGTTAGACAAAATGTGAAACATGTGAATCGCAAAACTTGATAGAAAATTACATTTCTCTCTTCTTGCTCCTTCTGCACAAGCCGGTCACGCATATTCTTTTCTGCAAGAGCATGTGCCTGCATCCAAAACAAAGAATGAACAAACAATTTGACAACTTAATTTGTACAAGAGATATTTGGCAAAACCAGGAACCATACCACGCGTTCCCCTATTCTCTGATGCCTCTCAAACCTAGCCTTACATCTCTGAGCAGAATCGCCATTAGCTCCATCCAATACATCAGTAGAATCACGAACTTCAGGAAAATACAATTTGAACAGAATCAATAAAAATTTAAAAAGAAAGCACAGAAATAAAGAATATATGACACAAGATAAAAGATAGGGTCAACTACAGCGCAATCAGAACATGTTAACATTACATACCACCATGGCTGAAAGATTTTGAATGGAAGTTTTGCTTCATTGCATTATCACGGGAAGCCGTAAAGCCGGCAACAGGTTTGTCAGACTTATTTCTTGCATCAGAGGCAGCTCTCTCAGAAAGCGCCCTTTCTAGGGCCCGTGCCCGTGCCTCTGCAGTTGCTCTCTCTACAGCAGCACGCTCAACTTTAAGTTTTGCCTCCATAGCAGCCTTCTCAGCTGGGGTCTTCTCATTTCCCTGACTATTGGTTTTTCCTAGCCTTTCTCGTCCATCAGAAATGTTTTTCTGACGTGCTTCTGCAGCAGCTCTCTCTAGAGCCGCCCTTTCTCTGGCATCAGCAAAGGCCCTTTCACGTGCTTCACGAATTGCTCTTTCTACAGCTAATTTCTCCCTTTCTCTTTCTCTTTCCCTCTCTTTTGCTGCATCGAGTTTTTTGAGGTGTTCCTTTTCCTGCTCTTCCTTATGCAAGTTGTCATTTGCTCCCTTCTCTTCCATTGCGGATGCTTGATTACTCTCCCTTATATTGCTGTGACTTGATTCAACCTTCTCTACTTCTTTGAAGAGACTTGATTTCCAGTCAGATGTACTAGGTATCTGGGATTCATCTATAATGTCTTCATTTTTGTACAAATTTTCCCCATTAGAGGAGTTAGATCTGTTCTCATCCAAATCTTCATTTAATGCATCTCTAGTCTCCTTTGCATCCTTGCAGATTTCAACAGACTTGCGAGTTGTGTCTTCAACAGGCATGTCCAGATTACAGTAATTTTCTGACTCTTCCCAGCACTGATCTATGCTTTGCCTAGCCTTTATGTCAGTGTCACCAGTATTTGTAGCAGCACCTTCGGAAGTCTCTCTTTCAAATATATTTTGTATTTGATTGTCTGCTTTGTTTAGTTCAAGGGCAACTTGAGTGAAGGAAGAAGTCTCATCTGTATGTTTATCACGGAAATCACTTGTCTCCTGAATGGGGTCTGTTTCTTCATATCCCTCTTGTTGAAATGAAGCACTACTTGCTTCCGATACACCATCTAGCACATCATATGAATGAGCCTCTAGATTTACTTCCAAAGTTTCCTCATTTGCAGTGATTATATCAGTTGCCTGAGTTTTGTTCAACTTCTCAGTTTCATCTGGCTCAAAGCTTGAACTGGTTTCTGTGGTGTTGCTAGTTTTATCTGCTTTTACCTCCTCGCAACAAGGATCAGATAGAGTCACTCCAATAACTTCAGCGGGCTCCTTGTTATCCATCCTTTCCCTCGTATTTCCATCCATCAGTTGAGTGGCTCCTTCAAATCCACTCTCACTTGCTCGGGCATCTAGAACCTTGTCATTTCCATCCAATTTATTTTTCTTAGTATGAATATGGTCCACGATGTCCTCCAGTATTTCCTCCTGCACATAGATACTGCCAAAGGTATTACCAGTGGCTTCTCTCTGCCAGGAATGTTCAGTGTTTTGACTGATATCCAGAAAACCAGAATCATTTATTTTCTTTCTTTCCTCTAAACACCCAAAGCTCTCTGTGGCTTCCTCCATACTGGTCAAATTTATGGCATGTTGACTGCACACACTCTCATTGTCAAGTGGCTCCAGAATCTCTGCCAATTCACATTCTTCCAGCTCACTGAACACATCAACTTTATTCTCACTTCCTTTTAGCTCTTCAGTAATATTCTTCTCAGCCTCTCGCGGTTCCTGAACAGCTCTAAAATTTATTTTGCATTCTTCCAGCTCAAAGGACCCTTCAGATTTGTTGCCATCTTCTGGATCACCAGCAACTTTTTTCCCATTACCTTCTATTAACCCTTGCCCACCGACATTGTTTGCATAGTCTTCCGGTTCATAAGAAGATTTAACCCTATTCTCAACTTCCCCATTTTCATTAACCTTCAGATCATTGTCCATTAGTCCATTTTCAAATCCCTCCTGAATCAGTTTTGTCTCATCTACTACCTTTTGACTCCTATGTTTAGTTTCCTGGACAAGTTCTACATATGCACTTGCTTCATGGTCTGGATGAGCCCTCTCTTCATTATTCTCCAGCCCCCAATATTCTCTAACAATTTCTATTTTTTCATCAGATTCTTCAGGTTTTTCAAGGGTATTCCTATCTGTTTTATTTAAGTACTGCTGTTTCTTGTTATTTTCTGCCTCTTTCAGCTCAAGTATTTTTCCCTTATGATTTGGTTCTTTTCGTTCAACCTCTCTCTCATGTTTTGCTCGATCTGATTTCATCTTCTTCTGTGTTTCGCGTACAACTTCTTCAGCACCACAGGTTTCTTTTGTCCCCAGATCTGGCCTCGCTTTCTCTATTCTCATTGTTGACCTCCCTACCTCAGAAGAAACATTTAGAGAAGTATCCTTTTCTCTTAATGTTAGCTTTGCATCAAGTTTCGTTGTTCTATGAGTGACTTTAGCCTCTCTTTTCCCATCAGCTTTCAATTCAATATTAGACTTACGTTTCACACGATCAGGAAAACCTTCTTTCTTTCTTCTCATCAATTCTTTTGCAACCTTCATTCTTGCTTGAGCTTCTTCCATTGCCTTTCTTAAAGCAGCTACAGAAGCAGCTACCTCTGAATTATAGTCTAGCATGTCATCTGAGTATGGTGGCGAATCAGCACCAGCAACACCTTCGGATGAACTACTTTTAGATGCCTGGAATTTGATTGGCGTTGATTTCAGAGCATCTCCTTTTTGTTTATTTAAGTTAGATTCTGTAGTCTCTGATCGAGGAACTTTGACATTATTTGTTCCATCACTGATCTCACATGCATCAAAAAACAGATCAGTAGAACCAGATCTATTTTTAACTTTTACTCCATTGTTGGAAGACTGTTTCTTAGAATTATCAGGTGAAGCACAAGTATACGAATTAGTAGAATGTGCAGCTTCTTTTATTCCCTCGTCGACATGGCTACCAGAATAAGTATCTTGTGCTACTGGTATAGACTTATTAGCTTTGTTTATCTTCATTGGCTTGACTTCTTCGATTAATCGAGTGTAAGCAGGGACAGCCTGGAGTTGAGCTATATGTGTCGTCCCACCTGTTCCATTTTCACTTCCTTGGTTAACTTTATGATAAGACATATTGACCCTTTTGGCATCATGGGATGACCATGATTTCACTGGAATTTCCATCGAACAAGTAGTAAGCTCTGGCTGGAAAGATCGGTTTTCTCCTTTGATCTTACTCCTACAGAATAATAAATGTCAGGAAAACCATCAATGTTAACATCGCCGTCCTAAGCAGCCTCTGAGAACTTGGTTAGTTACCAATGCTACATAATAGATTTGCACAATATAGCAATTTTTCCAAAGATCTCCATCCTTCCACAAATACTAATTTATGAATTTGATTAATATTCACATCCAACGCCCCTTGTTGGGAATTTTTCTAAATATCATATAAATCTGCACTAAATGTGGTACAATACAAGCATAAATTCACATTTAACGAGTACAAAACCGTGTTAGTAAGATCGTGATGCCATACGCTAGATTCCCTTTGCAACTAAAAACTCGTTCGTATATTTCAAGTAGTTGTATTTGCAAAGTTGTCTAGATTCCGATTCCAAATTTTAAAATAATAAATCTACCATAAACCTTAACCTATAAGTTCTCCTCCACTGGTGAAGTAGAATAAAAGGAATGCCAAAAGGGCTCAACCAGTTCCGCGAAACACTATATTCTTATTGATTCGTTTTTTTTTTAAGTGACTAAAAAGTAAGGTATTATTACCTTTGTTGCCCACTTACTTGCTCGAGAGCGCAACAAATAATTAAATAAATAAAAATAGCAAAAGAAAATGCAGTTTCTCATCTCACAGAAAGAACTCACATGACCCACAGAGGGGTCAAAATGGAAAGGACGCAGAACAGAAGCAAAGCCAGGTTCAAAAAACAAATATTCTCGAATCGAATCTGGATTCCAAGCAAGATACCAACACGCAAGCACATTCACTATTCCAAGTCACATTAAGTTAAAACCCTAACAAAAAAAAAAAAAGCAAGCAAACTCACCGTGTAGCGAAGCTATCTTTCTCCACAGCAGGCTCAGCCACTATCTCCTCGAAAGGAACGGCAGCGTCTAGGCTCCCAAAGCCACCGAAGACCATCGAGTAATCGACCCTCGAGCGCCCAACGTCGTCGATCTTCTTCTTGCTCTCGTTGAGTTCCGGAAGTTCGAGAATAGGAATAGAGGAACCGAGCGAAGCTCCGGCGGCACCGAAAATCTCGCGGTAATCCTCGAATTGAGAGGAGAAAGTCGGAGCTCGGAGCTTGATTGGAGCGGCGAAAACGCCGTCGTACGCGGATCTTCCGGAGACGCCGTAGCCGTTAGAGAGCTTCTTCGTGAGAGTCGCGGCGGCAGTTCCGAACTCCATGCCGGAGACCTCGACAGCGAAGTTCTTCTCCTTACTCTTCTGGTTTGCGTTGCTTCTCTGACTTTGCAAAACTGGTTCAGCAAGAGTCAGAGACACCAAGAAGAAGAAAAAATTGTGAGAGAAAAATAAGAAAGAGTGAGAAGAGTTTTTATTCCAACGGAATGAGAGGGAAAAAAAATCGCGGTGTAACCGTCGAAAAAAACACGATCAACGTGTGGGGCACGCACTTGCAACCGGCATTTTCGGTCTCTAACTGGTAGCTGTTCTCCTCTGACTCTGGGCGGTGTGATTGGGAGGTCCACCGGGAACTGGAGGAGCAGGTAAATGTCATAAATATTTTCCGGAAACAAGGGTATGTCTCCTGTGTTGTCGTTTTGCTGTGGAATAGTTCAGAGTCCAGTCAGTACTATATAACGTCACTAAGGGATAGTTTCGGAACTTCCAAAAAAAAAAAGTGAGGTAAGGCATCTTAATTTGTGAGTTACGAGCTAAACATTTTTTTTTTTAATTTATTGTAAAAAAAATATGTTTTATTTTATGAATATTATATAAAAGTTATTTTTAGTAACTGTTAAGTGAAGGTTACGTCTGAACATGTTTCGAAATTTTATTTATTACATGAAAAATATTAGTAAAAAAATTGTATATTAAATAAGATTATTCGAACCCATTAAAAATAAAACAATTTTTTATAACAATTTTAAAAAATAGAATTTGATCCTTAATTTTTGACCTAACATAATATAAAAAGTAAGACTTATATAAAAGTAAAAAAGAGAATTGTCTTGAATATATTAATATCCCAGTAAAAATTATAAATTTGTATTAAAATAAATGTGACACAATGCAATTAGCGTAAATTAAATTATTATATTATAGAGTGCTACTTTTTATTTTGTTTTTAAACTTTTTTTATCATAATAAAAATTATCATCTTGAAAAATGTATTTTTAGTTATTTAATTATATTTATTTGAGAATTCGTATTTTTACTTTAAAATAATCAATCATATAAGAATTTTTTCGAAAAACTGAGTGGGTCACATAAAATTCTTCAATAATAAATTTTTTCAGATTCTTTTTTCTAAATCAAGGAAATTAGAAAGCCTTAGGAATCTCTACCAAAGAAATATTTAATGCAAGATTTCTACAACACCTTCTTAATATTTCCTTATTTAATTATTAGCAAAAATAAATAATTTTAAGAAGATATAAATTTATATGACTGAGTTTCTTAAATTTTATTTCGTACCATCATTAAACAAGAAAATCAAATAAAACTAAATATTAAATTTATGAACGAATTAACTCTCCTTTAACACTTAAAGGGTAGTTTGGTGATTTTACAAAAGAGGTTTTTGGATTGTTGAAGGAGATTTTATAGATGAGTTGGTATGGTTTTTTGCGCTGCTTGCTGAATACAGCTGTCTGTTACTTAGTCCTTTCATTATTCATTGCTAATGGACACAAACACGGACATCTTCTTCTTTTTATTTTATTTTTTTCAGACAAAATTAATTAATTCAATTTTATTTAATTAATTATCTAAAATGTTACAAAAAATTAATTATTAAATTTTAATAATAAATTTTGGTATAATTCTATTTCAAACTTTAAAAACAAAAGAATATCATTTTAGTCTGATTGTATTAAATTAATTTTAGTATTGGAATATTTATTTATTTATTTGAGATTAAGAAAAAAGATACAAATAAATTTTAATTATTATAATTTTATATTTAAGTTTACGACTAAAAATACATTTAATATTTATTTATATTTTATATTAGCATAGTGTTTAATTATTTAAGTATTATAATTTGGATTAAATATATTTTTTGTTTTTTAATTTTAAGAAAAAAAATAAAATCAGTTTATTTTTGAAATTTTAGAATAATTTAATCTTTTGATTTAAGGATTATGTAGATTTAATCACTTTAATCAAATTTTGTTAATTTTATTTGAGTATAATAATTTTTAAAATACGTTTGAAATATCAAATAAACTCAATAAATTTTGATTAAAATTATTAAATTTATATATATTTCTGGAATTAATAAATTAGTATAAAATTTTAAAATTTAATTAATTTTAATATTTTTATTAAAATTAAAAGATAAAACATATGTAACATTTATAATTTACAACAGTGAAAAATTGTACCAATTAAAAGCTTTACTTGAATTCATAATCTTATTCTTCTAGGAAAATATTATTTAATAACTTTATTTTAAAATCTATAATTTTTTTAAATAATTTTTTTCATATTTTAATATTTTAAAATTACTTAAAAATAACACCTCAGTTAAAAAAATTATCAAAATTTAATTATTAAAATATCATTATTTTTTAATACATGACTATGTAACAGTGCAAAACAGTACATCAATATTAATTATACGCGGGTCAATGTTGAGTATATAATTAAATATTCATTGAATGTGTATTTAATTTTATTGTATGATTTAATGATTTAAATTAATAATGGGGACATAAAGTATTCTATAAACGGTATTTAATTTAGTTGAGTATTCAAATTCGTAGGAAACAGTGCACACACGGTTGTCTTACTACTGTACCTTGTTTTGCATGCGTATTTAATAATCCATTATTATTTTTAATAATACAATAATTACCGTATTGAATAAATATTCCTGCAATACATTATTTTGAAAAAGACTTCCATGCGTATTTAATAATCCATTATTATTTTAAATAATACAATAATTGCCATATTGAATAAATATTCCTGCAATACATTATTTTGAAAAAGATTTCCTGGATAACCACTTAACTTCTAAATACATAATACATTTAAATTTACAAACAATTAAATGAATATGCAGTAATAAAGATTTATGTAATGAACATAGCCAATAAATATTTAATGTGTTTTCTTTTTTGTATAACTTACAGATATATAATACTGACCTTACACATATGTAAATTAATCAGTTTATAAGTTCATAATTAATGTTATATTTGATTTTAGTTATGGTAATCTATTGTTTCTATTTCATTCTATTTCGGATGCAAACATCTAAATACCTATAAATTATATACAAATATGTATTAAAAATATATTGTTACGAATTAATTTCTTTTTTTGAAAAACATTTATAATAATAAAAAAGTCTGCAATACCTTATCAAAAGTACAATTATTGGCACCCAATTAGAAGGAAAAAAACTATACCAGGAACAAAGCTATAGATAAGAAAAATATTAATACTTTGTAATTTATTTTTAAAATTTAAGTTTTTTTTACTTTTACATTTACGAAATAAGTTCCTGATAAATAAATTAAATCTATTTAAAAGTAATAAGTTTGTTTGTACTAATTTTATTGGCATGTAATGAAAACTATGTGATGTGTTACCAATTGATTAGTTGGTTAGACAGGCTTGATGAAATTGATGTTGCAATTTTTCCTAAAATTAAAGTTATCTTTCATCTTATTTTTCTTCCTTAATTTTTGTATACAAAATATATCATCACAGTCTAAATATATATTTTACGATCCATGATATTTTGATAATTAAATTTTGACAATCTTCTTTTATATCTTGAAATGATCTCTTTTTAATAATTTTAAAAATATATAAAACAAAAATAAAAAATCACTTAAAATATAATTAGAAAAAATTATCAAATTTTCATTATTAAAAAAATACTTTTCATATTTTTATGACGTGATGTTGTAATACAAACATTTGCTTTGCTACAACTAAACTCTAAAAAAAGTTGTATGAAATTTTTTAGTTTAAATTCTCTGATCCGCTCAATCTTCTGGATTTTATGGTGTTATTGTTCATTAAATATTTTAAATACAGTCACATTAATATATTAAAAAAATATTAATATATTTTAAAACATTAAAATTAATATCTATCTATATATTTTAAAAACAAAAAATATAAACAATATAAATAATTCAAATTTGAATTTTGCCAATTTTCTTCATAAATTATATTTAAAGATAGCTTTGAGACCCTAAAACACAGAAACCAATAAAGGAAGGCACAACTACCATTCCACATGAATAATGCAATTCCAAAGAACATAACACACAGCTACCTAAATAAAAATCGAAGAAGACAACAACAAAAACAAAAGAAATTCCGACCATGTGCACTCAAAGCAACAACCAATTTGTTAGTTGTAATTGTAAAGTGATTTTTGTTTTCTTTGTAGTTTTAAAGGTTTAATTAGTTGAACGATACCCAATTTTATTTGAATATATTAGTTTGACACCCACTTTTAAAAGAGTATCAATTGAGTTATACTTTTTGAAAATATGTTTCAATTATGTTTATTTTATAAAAAAGTTATTAATGTCGTTAATGATATTAATATTTAAAATGACTTGCAAAATTGAGTATTGATATTTAAATCAACATTTAGTGGTAAAAGTCATGAATAAAGTTAACGACGTTAATAATTTTGGTCTGAAATGAACTTAATTGAGTCACTTTTTTAAAAGTCGGAATTCGATTGACTTTTTTTTAAAACAGATACCAAATTGATATATCTGGATAAAAATAGGTACCATTCAACTAATTAGACCTAATTTTAGACAATGGAGAAACTGAATACACGATGAATCAACATCATAAAGCTAACGAATGGAAGAAGAAGATACCAAGAAAAGAGTATTTGAGAATCTGGAATTAATGATAACATAACATTGGTTGTTTCCGATGTCTAAAGCAACAAAGCTAAATGCCACTTTCACTTTTGTTTTAAACAAAATAACATAAATAATGTTCCACATGCATGTGTGTGCCAAATGCTTTAATCAACAATCATCAATTTGCGATATCTTATTTTCACTGTGTTAACCCTCTCCATTGTAAAACTCCACAATTTTTTTTCTTGTATAAATTTATCGTACCACTTTGGCTCATACCGCTATTCTTTTAATTGTTTTATTTTAAATAATATATTTATCCTTATTTTCTCTTTATTTTTTTCATGTTTAAAAAATACTTTATGTAATTTGTAAATATATATATATATATATATATA
>Ga0214543_1007511_pt1 | contig 18605 bp, 4 predicted proteins | sample CNSS2metaG_FD_160094 | JGI IMG/M metagenome (GOLD analysis project Ga0214543, IMG submission 160094) | Root nodule microbial communities from cowpea collected in UCLA plant growth center, Los Angeles, California, USA - CNSS2 | ecosystem: Host-associated > Plants > Roots > Nodule | place: USA...
TATATATATATATATATATATATATATATATATATATATATATATATATATATATATATATATATATATAAACATTTTCGATATCCATAAATATCACAAATTCCAAAAAAAAAGCTCAAATTCTTTTTTAATATTCAACGGACCACAAACAAAGTACGTATTGGAATAGATAATAGAACAATATATTTATTTTTTGGAGAAAATAGGTACCTAAGTACTATTCGACCCCTTGTGATCGTGCTGTAGGAATAGTGAATAGGTATAGGGATTTGATGTGTCCATATCATATTCATTATAGTAGTCTCGTTATCTACTTTATAAGAAATATATTAATTGTATAGGGCTGATTTAAAATTTTTGTTTTAGATTTTATAAATAAAAGGGTTTCCAAAAAAATTAATACTAATATCTTTTTATAAGTAATTATTAATTCAATAACTTGTTTTATTAGTAAAAATATTTCATTTTTAAATTTATTTTAAATTTTCTAAATTTATAACATATTTAAATATAATTTATGTTAGGCATATTCAGAATTATTAATTTTAAAAACAAAAAGTAATTAATTATTATAGTGACGAATTTAAATACTAACATTACAAAAATAATTATTTTTAACGGGGGTTATTTTTTGCGTTTCTAAGGTTTTAACCCCTACTAATGATTTTACCAGAGGTTTTTTTTCCCCTGAAATAGTGATATTATTGACTGTCAAAATTCATCTATAATACTTAAAATCTATCGGTAAAATAAAATTATTAACTATTAAAATCTATTAGTAAAACTATCGTATGTAAATTGTACCAATGAAACATGTATTAGTAAAATTTCTCGATAATTATAGATAGATTTTTCTATTGGTAAAATAAACATTATCATCTAGTTCATCTTATTCCTCTTCTCTCCTATATTCCAACGATGAACAATGGCGGTGAAAGTGAGACGAAACACAATTTTCTTCACCCACTCCAACACAATTTTCTCCCATCAAACACCATCAGCATTCAACCTCTAGAACCTTCGTTTCTTCATCATTCTCTGTCGCCCATTCTAACTCCATCATCTTCATTGCATTACCATCTTGAACCTCTATTTTTCACTTTTTTCTCCACTGATTTTACAATCCAAATACAGAAACAAATTTAACTCCTCTAGAAATCAATCACCAACCTTTGCGTTTGTTTGAAAAGAAAAGGGAAGGTGTTGGCGGCGTCGACAATGTCGACGATTCTGATCGGGGTGATGGCAAGCGACAATGACGCATTTTAAGGTTGCTGGAAAGAAATCTTGGGTTCTCCTTTTGGCTACCATACGAGAGCGAAGAAGGACATCTAGGTTTTGGGAGAAGGAAGAATAATGGTGTTGGTGAAGCCTTCGACAGTGATCAGTGTCGCCGACGACAACCCTGTATGAAGGTTGAATTTGTAGCAAGGATGGAGCAACTCTCTGGTGGTGGTTTGCATGAATAAGGAAGGCTACTCCTGACATGGAAGGAATTAGGGGAGGAAGAAATGCTCTAAGTTATTGAGTTGGATCTAGTTCATGACAAATTTTAAAATTTGTAATTATCGACATGTTTATCGATAAAAAATTTATCAACAAATGAAATATATATTATCAACAATAAATAAATTTATCGATAAAAATAAATTCGTATATATTCAAATTATTTTCATCAATAAAATTTCATCAATAATTTTAAGAATTTTGCATTTACAACATTTTTCAAAGTTATATTTTATTATAGTTAATATAATATATCATGATGATTTTTATTTATTTTACAATTTTATTTTTGTTATATTTTTCTATTAAATCATCTTTACTTTTACTCTATTTTTAAATTTTTATTTTATTTGTTTATTTATTTCTTGTTTGCCTCTTGGTTTTATTTCTCTCTGCCAAACAGATGTTTAATATTTAGAAGAATGGTTTTATCGGTTTTTTCTTCTTTTGTGTAATGTCGTCATAAGAAAATAAAATATAGACGATGCATTAAACGAAAGCTTAATTGAATTTTTAGTTCCCGTAATATAAGGCTTTTCATTTTATTCCTTTTTTTTTCTTGTACATGTAATTAACTTATCACATTACACATAAAAAAAAGTTTCAATTTGGTAATATTGTCACGTGACATGTACCACTCACTCTTCATTTTTATTTTATTGATGTTTCTAAGAAATTAGAAATCAGCAGTAAATAGTAGCGGGATTGGAATTTACTCGAGAACAATTGCATCTTTAAATATAGTAGGTTTTCTTTTATTCTACAGATATCTTGTTATAAAATAAAATTGATAAATATAACAGTGAGAGGAGGGAGAATGTAAGAATAGAGAATGAAAATAACTTTGTGTTTCTTGTTATTGATCACAAGAGTCTTATTTATAAATATAGAAAGTAACCCATAAATTATACATGATATAAGAATACAAATCAAATAAATACAAATATTTGAACCTCATAAATAATTAATTATATGAGTAATTGTAGCAAATCAATTAATCATATCAATTATGTAAGTAATTATATCAAATCAATATATGATCATTTATTCATATTTGTTCTTTTTATTTGTTTGATTTTATTATTGGTCTTTGTAAGATCAATTGAAAATAGTGATCATCTAAATTTGATTTATCATATATTCAAATTTATTATGTTTGCATTTTTTTTTTAAGTTTCTTGATTTGAGTAGCTTTATTGTGTGGATTTAAAAAGTTTCTTTGAAAATAAGCATTGTAACAAAAAAAAATGTATGTTTTATAGAATTGCAAGAAGGATTACCACAATGTGAAGGTGGTTTAGTCACTAAATTTTGATTTCTATGCATAAATTATAGTTTGGTTGAATTTTTTTTTAAATGTTTGCACTTAGAGTGTTGTTTATTAACTGATGCTTTTAAAATACTTTGACATGATGTTCTTATTGAGAAGTTTATCAAGAGATTAGATCATGTATAATAAGGTATTGAGAAACTTAAATTAAGTTTTGAAAGATCAAGGTTGAATCATAAAGAGGAGAAGATGTTTGAGTAAATCGTGTAAAATTTGAAATTTAGAAATTATATTATTAAAATACTTTTGAAAACAATATTTGAAAACTAATTTGATTTTGTTGTTATTGAAATTGATTTTTATGATATTTTCACTCAAGAAAAATTGTAATAAAAGTTCAAACCTTACTTTCGATCTTATTTTTTATTAAGAAAATATATTTCTGATAATAAAAGATAGATTTGTTTAAGCAAAACTAACGATGCAACTCAATCTTATATTTGGTCCTATTTTTTTTCAATAAAAATTAATATAAATGTCTTTCGAAGGAGAAAACTTTTGCTCAATATTTTTTCCGTAATCTCTTTGGTGATTGAACATGAATGTTTTAGTAAATTCAAAATGAATATTACTATTTGGATGTATGATTGATTTGTAATTTTGTTTAAATTAATTATATTGTATGATACTGGTTACTACGATGCATGAAATTTATAAGTTATATGTGCTTATTGATATTGATAATAATTGTATGAAGTTGTAATCTTGTGTTTGGGATGACAAGTGAATTGTTTGATTTACATAAGTATAGACACAAATGTTATAATGAAGATTTTTTTACTTAACTTATGATTTAAGTCAAAGAAACAAAGGTGCAAAGCTATCTCATAATTAATACCATACGAAGAAATGAAAACCACAATTTTCTTTATCAGCCAATGAAAAAGAGAATAACCGGTTCTTTTGTTGATGGAAAATCATTACATTGTTTTAAAAGGTTAAGGTTTTGGAAAAAAATTGTTTTAGTTTAGGTCATTTATATAGTTTTATATTAGGCCATTTATATAGTTTTATATTGGATCAATCACTCTTATATTAATTAGATTTTGTGTATTTTTTAATTTTAAAGTAATTTATGCACATATTTATTATATTAGATAATAAAAAGGTTAAAATAGGAAGTGGACAAACATTTTACTGGAATCAAGAAATTACTTTAACACTTATTCTGCAATTAACCAGATAATACAAAGTTAACAAACACTCTATACAAACTAATTTATTTTTCTTTCGCAAGATGACCATTAATAAGCAACTTGTGGAAAGGTCTCCATCTCGTAAAGTGCAATGGGTTCAATTATCAAGGATCGTATAAGATTATTGGCAGTGCTATTTGGTGCTCCATGTCCATCTCCATACTGATACATGCACTGGGAAATTCTTCCAAGGTTCATAGTTCTTTCTATGAAAACTTTTGGGAAAGGAGACTGTGACACTCTATCAATGTTCATCTCCTTCCACGTTTCATTAAGTAAACTATGGACATGCTTGTAAGCGCTCTCTTCACTAGCACCACTTTCTCGCATGTAACATACAATGGAGCTTGCTGCTTCACCTCTCTCTAACTCTGCCTAAACAATTACAACACAAGATCAATTACCTCTATGTTTTAATGATCTAAAATTACTCAAAAAATTGAGTTACAAGACATTTGATAGTTGTAACTAAACTCATGGTTTAATTATGTTAAAGACTACCGTGGTTATGTTCGGAATCCAAATTACCTTTGATGTACCCAAATCATTGCAAAGTCGAAGAATAATGGATGGTTTCAGTAACAGGGAGTGGAAAATGTTCAAGGATTCAAGTGCCTCTTTTGTGATGTTTTGGTTTAGTAAGAAAAAAGCATGGGTGAGTATAACTACGCCGGAAGATGAGACCCATGCATTGTTGAGGTAATCCTCGAGTGTTGGCAAGTGTTTGTCGTGACTCCATTTGGCTTCTTGTAGGAATGCTTTCAACAAATCACACCACTGTGTAATTCAATTCAAAAACAAAAATAATCTCAATATTGCACTAACATGTATATATAATATGTAAGAAATAATTGCTATAATTTATGAGCTAACATACTGCTTTGGTGAGGTAGGGTAGAATATTTTGTCCGTGTTCTTTAAGAGCATCGTAGGCAAATTCATTGACAGTGTTGTACAGTGCCAGAAAGCATATCTTCATGTAATCAGGGAGAACTTCAATTGCTTTAACATCCCAACTAAAACAATAAAAACCATTTTTTTACTTGGTGCACTGATTAATAATTATGGCCGTTTTATATGCTCGTGATCGAAGTTCTTAGATGTAAGTTACCTTTCTACAGATGTTGTGAAAAGTTCTAATTCATCTAAGGTGCCATAGACATCATAAACGTCATCGATTGTAGTTAATAAGGAAATAACTTTTGTTATGCCTTTTCGGAGCTCATTGAACTGAGGCTCAAAGCCCATTCCAACAGACCAAAAGAAGCATTCCATAAGCCTGTCTCGGCTGAAGCTTAACTTTGAGGCCAGTCCCATTCTCCTCCACCACCTTCATCACAATGTAACAAGAAAAATAAAAGGAACATCATAAAACAGTAACCTTGTATTTTTTTAAGGGAATAATTGTCTACTTAACAGAAAATATTATTTCCTTTTTCATTCTGGTTAATTAAATTTATGTTGTGATAAACTTTCATTTTTCTTTCTCCCCACTTTTGTGCACACCTCTCTTTCCTCAAGATAGTTGAAAATTTCATTTAATAACTTCCCCCCACCACTTTCCTTCTCTTTCTCCTTTTCTATTTTCTCATATAATTAAAATATTGTGAAAGTATCCGTAATTGATTGAACAATTTATGTGGGGAATTACATAATCATGACTTTTTTGAAGACATGTATTGTTTTTTTTTACCAGAATATTTGTGTGTCTGGTCGATTTCATTTTCAAGACCAATCACTGTTGACATTTACAGTTGCAGAATGCATACTTTTAATTAATGGAAAAAGAGTTACTGATTTACGTATTTACGATAAGAGACCAAATTTAGACACAACACTGCTAGTTCAGTTAATCTTGTGTTAACATCATAGGGCTAAAATCAACATTTTATTTGAGTCTAGTGTTGTTGGAAATAGTTTAAGTGTGAATCAAAGTTTCACATTGAATAAAATAGAGAAAGTTATAAATTTTTATATAACATCATTGTTTTAAAGTTTTAGTATAAAAATGATGTCAAAAGTCTTATATAGAAAAATATCGTTCAAGTATGTTTTTCGAATACGGACTGACATTGACATTTGTTGGAGATCATTTTGCATTGTTGACTGCACAATATTGAAATCAAGCTTTGCTGCTTCAAGCAGAAATCGATTTGAGTCTGTTCTTTTAGCATAAGATTCAATATACCACCTTGCTTCCAGCCTTTGGGTTCTGTGATGGAGTGGAAGCTCCAATGCATGATTCACTTCTTCCAAAACCATGTTACTGCTTTCACCTTTGTTGAGGGCAACCCTAAGATGGAATCTAGAGAACACCATGGCCTCATCCAAAATCTTATCTCCTCCGTACCCAAGAAACGATGCCTCGTACAGACTCAGCATTCCCTTCACATCACTCACAAGGCTTGCCTTGAAATTACCATTCTCCTCCTTAAACCTCTCAAATATATCTGCATGATTATACAACAAATCAAGCCTACTTTACACACAGCTTGCAGATACAAAATACACACGTGAACCTAGCACATGGATATGCCACCATCTAAATTGTAGATATAATGAAGTGATGGGTTTATATTTTATATTCTTCACATATATGGGTTATGATTATAGTCATTGTCATTGAGAGATTGTGCTTCTATATGGTTATATGACATTAGTCTTACACATATAAGACCTTAGACACCACTTTTACACCAAAACCTTAAGACAATGTTGTTATGGATCTTTATTCTTATATAGTGTTTAACTTTGTCATTTTTATCCAATGTGGGACTTTTTGACTCTATTCCCAATACGAAAGTTACTATATATTATTTACAAGGGAAATAATAATCGGACAAAATTTTGTTTGAGAAACAACTATTAAAAGAAATCCTTATTTTACTTTTATAATTTTCATAAAAAAGTAAAAAATTACTTTATTTGATAATTTTGTCAATTTTATCAAAATCTTATTTGTCAGAAAATCATTTTTCTATTTATAATTATACAAATATAAAAAATTAAAAAACAGTAATAAAAACATATTGTTTTATAAAAACATTCAGAAAAATAAAAATAAGAATATATCTACATCAATACTAGTATAATTTAATTTTCGTCAAATATATATAAATATTTTCAATGAAAATTTTAGACAGATAGTTATAATCAATAATCATATCAATAATAAATTTAAGAGCTTAAAATTTCGTTATAACTTTAAACAAGAACTGTTTATACTAAATGCATATAAATTATTCTTGATTTCAAACGCATAGGGAAGAGGCCGATATTAATTTTGACATTTTAATTGCAAAGAGAATCTTAATTATTATCATGCCCTCAAGATCATTTAGTGACTAATTATAAACTTTTATTTATAATATGACTATTTTAGTAATTAATATTTTTTTATTTTATGAATTGGTATCAAAACTAGTCACTATAGTGGTTAACAATTTTTAGTTACTAAAATTGGTTATTAAAGAAACATTCTCTTTAGTGTTGATACACCTCTACCAAAGTTAGAGCTGTCAAAATGGGTTGAAACCCGCAAGCTAACCTGGCTCACCACGGATTCGGGCCGGGTTGGATTGAGATTTTTTTACAAATTTCAATACGGGTTGATTTTTAACCCGACTCATCTAGAACCCGACTCACCCGGATTGAACCAGTGGTGAGTCGGGTTGGCTCACTAACCTGCAGATAAAAGGGTCACACAAATATTTTTTATTATGTTGGGCTTTACATTTGAGTCATGTTAATTTGTTTTTTTTTAGCCAACACATAAATAATTTGTATTTTTTTATTTTGGTTTGTATTTGGATTGTATTAAAGTTTATTTAGATTTTAATTAGAATTATAATTTAGTTTTGACTGAAAAAAACAATATAAAATTTGTATTTTTTTTAATTAAGTGAATCTGTAACCCAACCCGTTTAACCCGCCAACCTGTGGTGGGCCGGGTCGGGTTCAAATTGTTTGGCTCGTTAAAAAGTAAGTCGGGTTGGATTGGCTCACTAAATTATCAACCAGTGGTGGGTCGAGCCGAGTCAGACCGAGTTATCAGTTATTGCATCTCTACTTGAAACGTTTGAAAGTTTAAAAGGTACGGTTTTTAACTTTTTTTAAAAAAAAATCTCTTTGAAATTATAATCTTTTCTAAATTCTTCCGTGATGATTTCATGTTAAAAAATTCTTCCTTTCTTTATAATATCTTTCTTCACTTCTTCAAATTAATTTTCTTTTTCACGTTTAATTATATTTTAGTTTTTAGCATTACTAAAACATAAATATTTTATTATTTAATTTTTTAAACTTTTTATAGATATAAATCAAATAAATTATTAATTAGAATTGTATATCAAGATATTTTTATCCTTTAAATAAAATAAAATATTATTTGTAATATTTAGATCAAGATTTATCTAATATTATAATTAATTATATATTTTTATAAAATTCAAGACACGTTAATTTTAACCAATAAATTTGTTGACAAGAACCTAATTATAAAAATGTTATCAATTATTTTTTATGTTGACAGTTTTAGAGATTCTCATTGAAACGGTGACGTTAAAAGTTCATTATGAATTCTTTAAAATATATATAAACAAAAACATTGTAATAGTATGATATATAGTGTCATCCAATTACTTTTATATCATATTATTAAATTTATTAATATATTCAAAATAGCAAAAAGGTATTTAAAATATACTTTTTACAATATTAATAAAACTTCTTTATTTATCTATCTGTTAATCGTAATTGTTCCAGAATAGTGAGGCACTGAGGCTGTTATTTGAAATGTCGGTTATTGGGTAACAGAGACAACTGGTGAAGGCATTAACTGCTGGTCCCCAACTCCTCCACATGAACATATAGCAGAGTTTAAATACATATGTTTATGATGTTACGAGGCCTATAATGGTGTGCATGAACACCTCATTTCTTGTTTTTTTCTATGTTGTGTATGTGTACAGTGTTTCGGTTTTTGTTTGATACGATGATAATATTGGTTAAAGTAAGATGTTAAAGTTTTATTTTCTCTAACTCCCCACTTTTGTTCATACTTCTTTTTCCTAAAGATAACAGTTGAAAATTTCATTTAATTACTTCCTCACCGCTTTCTTTTTTTCCTTTTTTTTTTCAAATAATTAAAACATAGCTTTAATGGTTAGTTTTTAGATATTTCACAAACTAAATAATATTATAAATAGTTGTTTAGAAAAGAAATAAATAAAGCTTATTTTTTGTTTATAATAAAAGGAAAATAATATTTAACAAAATTTTGTTTGACAAATTTGTACAAACAACTATTTTTTATAAAAAAATTCCTAAAATTTTATTACTTTATTTTTATAACTTTCATAACAAAAATTACTTTATTCCGTAACTGTGTCAATTTTGTTAAAAATTTGTTTGTAAAAAAAAATCATTTTCCAATAATATGAAAATGTTATAACGTTGGGTATACCTGCATTGACATCATAGCCATATTCTCTGAGAAGCCTGAAGCACATAGCAGTTTCATGCAAACTTCTGTTAACGATTGTGGCATTAAATCTTGCAGAAGAGTGAAACCAAAGAAGGGCTTCTGCTATCTCCTTGTCATAATGGTAGCTCAGTCCCAAGCGTTTCACATCGTTAATGAGTTCAAGTTTGTGCCATATATCTGAACTTTCATCTTTTATCATTCTCCTCACTTCCTCCTGCAACATCTTGGCCCTGACCTCGTATCTTGTATCCTAAAAACATTATACAAAGAGCAAATCACGTATATGTGTGTGAAGAAAAAGTTTAGAATTCGGAGAGTATGTGTAATAATTATAATGGTTGAGTGAATTACAGCGTAGACATGCTTCAAGGACTGCAGAAAGTCGTAAGTCCAGATGTTGGGTTGGAAGTTTGCAGATTTTCTTTCGGAAACGTTAACGTTTGTGGTGGTTGCGTTGAAGCGAGGGAAGATTATCCTACGTTGGAGAAGATTAGGAACAACTGGTTTGAGAGGTTTGGGAAAAGTGAGATGTGGAAGAAAAGAGGAACTTACGAACGGGAGGTTCACAAGAGTCATTTTGTTGAAGCCTGGCTTATGTCTGCAACTGCGAATATTTAACTTTGGGATGTCTCATATATATATATATATATATATATATAGAGCGAGGGATGATGATAGGAGTTGGGATGACGTGGTCCCAAACTTTTAAAATTGTGTATACACATTGAATATATGAGAATTAAATTCGTTTATTTTTATTTTTTATAAATTACGTTTGTTTATGATGAAAAAAAAATGTCAAGATATTTTTTTCTTGGGTTACTTATTATTATTTATGTTTATTTCTCATTATGATACGTTTTTGTATTTTTGAAAAAAAAAAACTAAGTCTTACGTGTGAAAAAAAAAACTAAGTTTTACATGTCAAAATTAGCTTTAACGTCGTTTGTATTTTATGGTGAGATACCATAAGTATATTTATAAGACTTTTAGGTCCTATGAAATTTGTTGTCAAAATTAATATTATCAAGAAAATGTCAAATAATAATTAATAAATATATGTGATAACTTGATATACCATATATCAAACTAAGATTTAGTCAAATATATTGTTAATATATAAATATTTATACTAATAAATATGTTTTATAATACTTTTTGATCACTTTAAATCACTAAAACTAAATGGACTTTATTAAATTTCATCACTTACCATATTTATTGTCATCACTTATCATATTTATTGGATCGAGTATAAGGATGTCAAAAAAATCCGTATCCGCGGATAAAACCCGTAACGGGTAGGAAATGGATATTAAAAATGGATACCCGCTACCCGTGGGTATGAGTATTTTTGATACCCGCATGTTAACGGGGCGGGTACGGGTATCATAGTATCTGTACCCGTGGATACCCGTACTCGCTAAACTTTACCCTTATATATATATATATTAGTAAAAAACATTATGAATCTTCATTCAATCATGGTGGTCAGATTCTTACCCCACAAATGAGTAAATTACTTCCATATACTGTGGAGGCATTGATGTGTCTCTAAGACTGGTTATGGACCAACATGGAAGGTAATGAAATTAACACTTTTACTTAGATATTTTAATTAAGTGATTGTTAGAAATTTTTACTGAACTTCTTATATTTTAAGGTTCTTCTAGATTAAAATTGGACAACCATGAAACTTTATACAATGTTGCAAGAGGTGGACATTAATGAAGTTAGTAATTTCTTTAATATTTTATTCAAAAATAAACTACAATATAAATGGGTAGTAATTTTTTTTGTTTGTTTTTCAATAATCAATCGGAGAAAGGGGACAGACTTGTTGATCTAAGCACTAATTATGGTTAAATATTTATTTTTTAAAATATTTTTGTAAATACCCGTGGATACCCGTGGATATGAAAAAAATAGACGGGTACCCGCATAACGAATATCCGACGGATATGGGTACGGGTATGAGGCAAATATTTATCCAGCGGATAGGGTACGGGGGAGCTACTACCCATAACCTACCCACCCCGTTGAAATCCCTAGTCGAGTATGTACCCTTCTTAGTAATAAATTCAACTAGTACTAAATAATAAACCACTCATATCTAATCGAGTAAAAAAATTAAATTATATAAATAGAAGATATTTTTTGCGATGATTTTGAACACGTCACAACTCCTGGTAGCTCCTAATTTTTTATCAAAAAATTCAACAATAAAAACAAATATATATTATTCCATATTTGATAACATTTTTATGGTCTACAATAAATTTTAAAAGCATATAAATACTTTCTTAACATAAATATAGAAAATTCTTAGTAATATTTTAATTATAATAATATAATGGAATGTATAAAAATATTTTCCATTATTATTAATATTTTAATTATAGTATATGACAATATATATAAAAATTATTTTTCATTATTAGTAAGATAATTCAAATTAATAAAACTTTAAAAAATATCAATATTTTCTTACGCCTTAATAATGTTTTGAATTTTTCATGTATTTGGGAATTTTCAATTGAGTCTCTAATCACTTTTTATAGTCTATTGAGTCATTAAAATTATAAAAAATTTTAATATAATCTTTATTTATGTGGCGGTTAACTTTGTCAAGTAGTAATAATATTGTCCTGTCACTCCACAAATGCTGTCACATAGTATTTTATTACAAAAGACAATTGATCAGGAGATTTTTTCCAAATATTGATTGTATTTAATGATTTTTTTTAAATTTAATTAAAATTATAAAATTTTAAAATTAAAAATAAAAAAATACAAAATTACAAAAATAGAAAACATGTTACCGTAAAATTATGAAAAACAATTATAAATTATAAATTAAAATTTAAAAATATAAAATTACAAAAATCAACAAATTAAAAAATTAAAAAATTATAAAAATATATAATTTTATATTTTATAAAATATAAAATAGAATTAATTCTATTTTTCTTCTTATAAAATTATTAGTTATTTTATTAAAATATCGTTATTATTATTATAATTATTATTATTATTAAAATTCATAAAAGATACTAATTTAATTACAGAATAATGCTGTACTATTTACAGTATTGATCTGGTCATCCAAAATAAAAACTAAATGCACTTACAATTATTAATTAAAAGGAAAACAATTAATACTATAAAAAAAGTAAATATGCCCATATAATTTTTAAGTAGTTATAATTTTATTTTATTATTTTTTAATCGGTATATTTTATGTATTATTATTGCACTAAACATGTCAAATTAGCTTTAATCAGGAAAGAACTGAATTGTTAGAAAACAAACACAACATGTATTTGTAGTATACAAATTTCCTACCATTAAATTCTCGTGGATCAATTATTAAATATTTGATTACAGTTGATTTACTGATAACCTCGTCTATTATTATTATTATTATTATTATTATTATTATTATTATTATTATTATTATTATTATTATTATTATAACTAAAAAAATGTTAAATCATTCCATTGGACCCTATTTTTTAGAGAAATTTTGAGTAAGTCTCCTTCTTTTTTTTCTCACTTATGTTTCTATTTTGAAAAATTCGTTGCAATTAGTCATTTTCGTTAGTGGTACACTAACAAGGTTAATTACGTGACACAGGTCAGCACGTGTTTTTTTTATAAATTTTAAAAATTAAAACTAAAATTGTTACGTGTCAAGTTGTTAGTGTGCCACGTAGTAGAGGCGGTGTGATGTGACACTGACAATGCCAAATATCAATATTGAATGTGACAATTCTCAATTTAATCCTGTATTTGTTATTTTGTCTCAATTTGATCCCAATTTTTTTAAAACTGGTGCAATTTCATCCCTATTCAAATTAAGAGAAAATTTAACCTTTATATAAATGTCATGATGATATTTCTAATAAGATTAAGTTTTTATTTTACATTGAACTTTATTTAAATATTGTTTCAAATATTTATATATCAATAATTCATAGACAAATGTGAGAGTTGGTTTAAAAATAACAACTTTATAAATTGATTTGTAAAATTTTAAATAAATATATTTATTTTAAATTGCTATAAAATTGTTTTAAAATTTTATATTTGAATTTATAAAATTTTTATTTTTAAAGCAACTTTAACATTTATCTATAAATTATAGATATATAAATATTTAAAACAAAATTTAAATAAAGTTCAATGCAAAATATATATTTAAATATACTTAATTTTGTTAAAAATATCAATTATAATAAAAATGTCATTGTAAAATTTGTAAAAAAATTAAATTTGGTATAAGGATGAAATTGATTCAGTTTTAAGAAAAATAGAAACAAATTGAGACAAAATAACAAATACATGAAGTATATTGAGATTTTTCATATCCAATAGTGACACGTAACACTGTCATTGTCACATCACACTGCGTCTGTCATGTGGTATAACGCCAGTTTGACATGCAACAATTATTATTATTTTTTAAGTATTAAAAAAATTAGAATAAAAAAAAACTCACGTGCTGACACGTAACATATGGTTAACGTTGTTAGTGTATTATCAACGAAAAGAACCTACTTGCAATGAATTTTACATAATAGAAACTTAATTGAGACAAAAAAAAGGAGACCTATTTAAGATTTCTTTACTAAAATAGGGATCTAACCCAAAAAAAAATATGTACAATCAATTTTACCTTTTATTTGTAATTTATCTTTCTTTTTTCACGACATTATCCTTTGAATTTAAAGTATTGGAGTTATTGTTTTCAACCGGTCAGGAAATATTGTCCTTTGAATTTAAAATGTTTGAGTTATTGTTTTCAACCGATTAGCAGACATTAATGGAACAAAAGAACAAGAAACAATGGAAAATATTTGAAGTAAAACATGTGATACATTTTCTCAAGATTCCTTACAATGGGTGCTATCTCCCTCAAACTTCCATTTTTCCTGTTATAAAATTGTTGTTAACATGTTCATGGCTTCAGCAAATAAATCTTGTTATATAATACTTCAACTCCAACCATATTGTAACTGCCGAATAAACTTCAGATATCGAGATATGAAATATAGGATCACATGTTAAATAATAAAACTTATCATTCCATTTTGTAAACTCTGTTAACTTATATTATATCTTTGTAATGTCGTAAAACGATCATGATAAATGTTCAGGAATATTTTCGACCTTAATCCATTGATTACAAATTATTAACTTTTTCCTGTTGTTTAAATTCTTTTTATATATAAGTACTTTTTTAATAAATAATTATTTATTAATTTTTAATTACATTTGGACAAATTTATCTCAAGGTCTTATAAAAAATCACTAAAAATAAATATATAGTAAAAATATATTAAAATTGTTAATTGTTATAATAAATACTTGAAATTTAAAATCATATATCAGCTATTTTAAATAAACTAAACCGTGCAAAAAGGTTGTGATAATGTATGAAATTTATATGTTTAATCGTATGCAAAATTTTAAATAAATAATAAGACCCGTTACTGTTTCATTTTCTATATTTATCTGTGCATTTTAAAAAATTATTAATAATAAATTGAATTTTTTCTATAATAATGTGAAAATTTTGAATTATTTGTATTTTATAGTTTTTGAAATAAATACCAATTAAAATAATATTAATGTCTAAAACTTTTTTAAAATATTATTTATATAAATATTAATTAGGACTGTTTATATATAAAAGTAAGCATTTATTATCTTTTTATAATTTTAATTACACATATAACTAACAAATCAGAGTCTGAAAAAAAAGAGTCTGAAAAAAAAGGGTTAAATATGTTTATTCTATTACTAATATTAAAATTACATGTTTATTATATGGGTAAAGATAGTTTAACCCACCTTTTTTTATCTACTTTTAACCCACTCTTTCAATGACCATTATATTATCTATTTTGATTCTTTTAAGTGATATGATGTGATGATCTAATGGTGATTGAAGTAGTGAGTTAAAAGTGAGTAAAAAAAATGGGTTAAAGTATTATTGTCCTTATTATATTTCTATAACATTGTTTAAGTCTAATAAATTATAATCTTAATATTTTCTTCAAAACTTATGCTGTGTAAATTCTTTACATACACGCAAAGAAGTGTTAGGTATCCTTAGTTACGTAAAAAAAATTCATAGTTGTGAATATTCGTGGATAAAACTTGCAACGGATAAGAAATGAATATTGAAAATGGATATTCACGGGTAACGGATACGAGTATTTTTATACCCGCATATTAAAAGAGTGGGTACGAGTATTGTAACATCACATTTAATAGATAAATCTAATTAAATAAAACATCGTATAAATTATAATATCCAAAGAGCACGAGATTTAAGGTATAAAAGATTTTACAGTCATCCAAATATACCAACAAGGAAACAGAGACACTACACAATGCCATAACAAAATAAAAGTTCAACTATAGCCCAAAAGCTTGCCCAAAGGGCAAGAGGTTACAAAACAACATAAATTCTTCAAACATGAGACTCAACAACGAGCCCAACTCCAACCCATAACCAACTACGCTGCAACATTTCCATCGTCACTGCGATCACCAGGGGTTTCCATATCTGCTCACACCAAGAAATTTGTGATCCTTACAAAAAGGAAAACCACACAAGAAGACAGACACAAGCAAGAAGGATAAGATAGAGTGAAAAGGTTTTTATCATACAATTAAGCGTACAATTTAAAAGTCAAGAACACATCAATCAACCAAGCATGTGATAGCAAACAACAACACTCTAAGACTCAATTTATCCAGATACATATAATCGGTCGGATTCATCGGATGCTTACACTTGTGGTGGCATCTACTGCTCTGTAGAGCCATTGCCAATGGGTTTCACCCTACCACGCACAAGGTTAGCCTTCAAACATCTAAGGACATTATCTTGCCAAAGACTAGGGTCTCCTGCTACTCTCACCACTTGAGTCAGTCCGCTCTACGTGAGACTAACTGACTCTTTAGAGTTTCAGGATGCAATCCTTACCTAATTATATACACTACGACACCACCATGAAATCTCACCAAGAGGTTCATGGAATTACGTTCATCACAACCAACATCACTATGAAGTCTCACCAAGAGTCACATGGAATTACGTCAACTCATACCATAGCCATGTCTCTCCAACCCACCACATATTTATCATGCATAAGAATCTCATGCCAATATCCAACCAACCAACCAACTATGATTCATGACTTTATTCATACCAAGCTCATCAATTATAGTCTATAACATCAAATAATACATGCATATTTACATACTTCATGCTTTAAATAGGGTAATCCAATCAATCATGCAACCAACAACCGAAAACAAGGAAGAGAACAGTATTAGAGCATGTTCCTGCACTAGTCTCGCTCAAGCCATGGGCACTCGCTCAGGCAAAAGAGGTCTTTCGCTCAAGCTAAAGGCTCTTGCTTAGGCGAGACTGCCAACAAAGAGCACTGCAGGTTTCGCGAGTTCTTGCTTGGGCGAGATCTCCTCGCCTGAGTGAGACTGCTCTTCGCCCAAAAGTGAGGCCCCTCACCCGAGCAAGATGATTCATCGCTCAAAACGAAAGCAATTTGCCTGAGTGAGAACTCAAGCAGAAACCAGGGCAAGCTTCTGCTATTCTCGCCTAGGCGAGACAAGCTCGCTTGGGCGAAAATACCAGTTCACTCCATTGTTCGCACATGCATCAACCAGACATTCAATACCAAACAACATTTCAAGGTTTTCCATGCAACCAAAGTAGCACGCAAGCCATATAAACACGAAGGAAAGCTAAAAAATAGTCAGATATAGAGAAAATACGAAAACCTTAGCTTCCCTTACTTGGAGAACGCTAGCAAATCTGCACAAACACTCGAAGAAGAGCACCATAGAACGTGGCAGCTTGCGGAACTAAAAAAGCAACCAAGGAGAACGAAACTGAGATCCTGGTTGAGGTTAAAGCGGAACTAGAGCTTCCAAACAGAAGGGGAAACGTAAAATGAATAAGGGTATAGAGTTCTACTTACCCGGAAGTAGAGTTCGATTACCCAACGAAGGAACTAGCTCAAACCCTAGCACAACTCTGAAAAAAGAGAGAAAAGAGAGGTTGAGAAAGGAGTTGTTTGCAATATGAAAGCAGAATGGAAAACGAAGAGGTTGAAAGGGAGTCTTTGGGGCACCCTATGGGCGGCCTTAGGCCCAACAGAATAGGTTAAGCCCTTAAACATTAGGGCCATAAAAAGTGGGCCTTAGAGGTATCATAGTATTCGTACCCATGAATACTCGTACCCGCTATACTCTAATTTAAATTAAAAAAAATATTAAAATATTAATACATTGATTTTGAATGGGTTATTTTTTATCAATTGGTTTTAAAAAAACTTTATTTATTTATAAAATGTCATTCAACACTATTTAAATGGATTATTTCAACTTTGTTTGAAATTTATAAATGTTATGCATTGTATTTTTATTTGAATTTATAGTTAAAATTTGTTCTTAAATATTAAATTTTTCTTTTTGTAAATATTCACGAATATTTGTAGATATTAAAAAATATACGAGTACCCGCATAACGGATACCCTCACCCATATAGGTACGAATATAGAACGAATATTTATTCAATTAATAAAATACGACAGCTATTACCCGTTCCCTACCTGTCCCGTTGATATCTTAAATATCTTCACCATGGCAATTGTATAAGCACATACACATTTCTCCTTTCAAAATATTATCCTTTAGAAAAGACAAACACATCCAGGGCAAAAGACACCGATGACAATGACCATATATCATCATTTTCTTCATTTGCAATGGACTGCATTATCAACATTGCTCTGTGGACAGAAAATGCAGCATGTGGATAAATGACAGAAAATGAAAGTCAGACCTTCAAATGCAGATGATGTCTGGTCCATTATTGTACCAAGTGTTCCTTACAATATTTTTATCCATCTTTTCTTATAAAACATATTATTGCTGTGAATAATTTCCAACCATATAAAGTAAAACCTCCCTTCCCTTATCTCTAAAATAGAATATCTTTCAAATGTCTTTCCAAAAAAAGTTCACAAGTACTAAATCTTAATATAT
>Ga0214543_1007513_pt1 | contig 18603 bp, 4 predicted proteins | sample CNSS2metaG_FD_160094 | JGI IMG/M metagenome (GOLD analysis project Ga0214543, IMG submission 160094) | Root nodule microbial communities from cowpea collected in UCLA plant growth center, Los Angeles, California, USA - CNSS2 | ecosystem: Host-associated > Plants > Roots > Nodule | place: USA...
TTATTATTATTATAATTACTATTATTATTGTTATTATTTTATTTCACTATTATTACTATTATTTTTATTATTATTATTATTATTATTATTATTATAATTACTATTATTATTGTTATTATTTTATTTTACTATTATTACTATTATTTTTATTTTATTATTATTATTATTATTTTATTATTATTATTATGGTTATTATTTTTATTTTATTATTATTTATTATTATTTTTACTATTATTATTATTACTATTTATTATTATTATTATGTTTATTATGTTTATTATTATAATTATTATTTTATTATTATTCTTTTATATATATTATTATTATTTATTATATTACTATTATTACTATTATTATTATTATTATTTTTATTATTATTATTTTATTATTACTATTATTTTTATTTTTATTTTTATTTTTATTTTATTACTATTATTAATATTATTATTATTATGATTTTTATTTTATTTTATTTTATTTTACTATTTTGTTTTATTTTACTATTCTTTTATTATTATTGTTATTAGTATCATTTTTATTTTATTTATGATTTTATTATCATTATTATTGTTTTGTTTTATTATTATTAATACTTTTTTATTTTATTAGTATTATTGTTTTATTATTATTGTTTCATTTTATTTGATTATTATTTTCATTTTCATTATTATTATTTTTATTTTTTCGTTTTATTATTATTATTATTATCATTATTATTGTTGGTGTTGTTGTTGAATTGTATTATTATCATTATTAGTATTTTATTGCTTGTGCGATATTTTGGGGCAATGGTTATGTGTTCTTCGTGCTTTGTATATTGTTTGGTTGTCTAGGATTGTGTGTTGGGTATAACACTTTGTTTTGGTGTCTTTATGTGGATTTATTGTGATTATCTAGGATGTATGAAAGCAAGGATATGCTTGTTTGTTATGTATGACCATGTGATATTGTGTACTTGAGTTCAACTTAATGATATGAAAGTGTATTTACTTGTCATGGATGCATGTTTTGCATGAACTGAGTGTCTTGTGTAAATAGGTTCTTTGGAACCTATTCTAGAGTACCAAAAACCAGTAAATTACCAGTTACTAGTGTGGCGTCTAACGGAACGGTGTAAATCGCCAGGAGATAAGCTACAAAGTGAACTCTGGATGAAAACCCGAGAGTTGGCGCTTGGCGACGGAAGTGGTTCTGCCAGGGGTGTGTTGTAGAACTGGGCCTAGACCAAAATCCAATGGGTTGGCGCCTGACGACGCCAAGTGCCCTGCCAAGCGGTCTGGAACGTGAATTAGCCTAGCGACGTGGGTGTTGCGTTAGGCGATTTGGGTGCAGAGTTGGATTGCACGGAGGATTCTACACAACTTTGGATGGTGATCTTGAGGCGATGTTTGGTTGGGGGCCTAGTTACGAGTGTAGCTTGTATTGGGGTAACACGTGGGCACTAGTGGTTGCAGTCTAGTGGTTTGGAAGTCCAGTGGAGTGTGCAAGATCGTGGCTCGTATGGATGGTTTCCGGAAGATTGCCCTCCTTGAGTTTGGTAGTCTTGGGACAAATACAGACTGCAGTTCATATTGGGGAACTCCACTTGGTGTTGCAGATTGTGGCCGTGACAAGATTATTCCCACGTGTGGACTATAGGTGGTGACCTGTAGTCGGAGGGACGAGTAGACACTCGTGGCAGTAAGTATCAACCAAAGTAACCATCAAAGGGTGTAGAATCAAGAGGCATCTAGAGGAAGATGTGAAAGTGTGGGTCTGAGGTTTGAGTGTAGCAGGGTTTTAAATTGTTATTATAATGTTCCTTATAATGCGTTTTTATTTTGAGCTCACCCTATCTCTGTGTTATTGGTGATGATCATGTAACTCGTTACATGGAAGTTGATGTTGATGTAGGAGAGCACGTGGATACTTAAAGCTGGAGTGGGGTCAGCAGGAGAATTTTTACATGAAATTATTTAAGGATTTTAAGGATTATTTTTGTAATCAGTTACTATAAATCGTTTTATATTTGTAAGCGTTGAACACATTTATGGATTTTATCTTTTAATGCTTTTAATAAAGTTTGAATTTTTTTTCCGCGTTTTGGAAAATAATTTTTGTTATTAAATGCGTTTTATTTTAGCTTCATTTTATTTTATTTAAAATAGTAATATCCAATTGGGATGTTACACTTCAAATTATAGGATTCACCTTACTAATTTAAAATATGTGATAATTGATAAAAAGCATAAACCAAAAAAATTTACAAATTCTCCATGAGAAAAACAAAACAAAACATTTGAAGATAAATCACATTTCATTAACTAGAAGGATGTATATAATATAAAAAATATATACATAATATATGTTGCTCTCTCTATGAAGATCATCTGAAGTCCTATTATTTCACAAATCTCCCATTTGCAATACCATTTGCTCATGTATATCATACGATCATTATAGGTGGACAAACAACTGTATAACAAACAATTGGGTAAACTATAATTAAATTAAAACTTATAAGTTTAAAATAAATAAGAAAAGAATCTACTAGCAATTCAGAAAAAAATAAGTACGTAGCTTTCACAAATCATACAATCTGAATCCAAACACAAAGGTCCTAATATCATAACTCATTCATATACCAAGAACCACAAACACAACCTTCGAATGACTGATGTATTGACTTGAACCTTGAGATCTTACACATGTCATTGCTCAATCACTCTTGTCTCTCAGGAACTATAGTTATAACATGTTCGGGCCTTTACTCGATCCATAAGGCATAACATGGTAAATTCTATATCTCACAATCTCAACTTTAGTCAACCACTCTAGATACGAAACTCCTTTGAATCTCACAACTAGTTGTTTTCATCTATGAATCCAATCACTAGTAGAGTTAGGATGATCTCATCTCAATCCTTATAGTCAATACACCCCACACAAAACCAAATCATTGCAATATTCTCACCCCAAGAATAACTACCTCATCATTTCATTCATATACATCTTAATTCACAATAAATATTACCAAGTTGGTAAACATAGTCATAATAAAATAGTCAAAGAACAATGTAACATCCCGACCGGATATTACGAATTTAAATAATAAAATAAAGAATTAATAAATAAACCTCATTTATTGAAATATCATTTCCTAAAAACGCGGGAAATTTAAAACTTTATTATATTATAAAGTATCGCAAAACATCTAATATAACTCAATTATAAATTCATGTTAAATCTCAAAGTCTAGTAATATAAAATATTACAATTTATTTAAAATCATAAAACATAAAAACTATAATAAAATTATCCTCCCAAGACTAGTCCCGCTTCGGCTCTATGCCTCACCAGATCCACCTACAACATCATTTGCTCTCGTGTATCACGTACACGATCATCGCCAAACACAAGCAGATAAGATGAGCTAACAGTTAAATATTGTCTATATATATATATATATATATATATATATATATATATATAACATAAACACACATCCAAACACACCAAAGGAATTCCATCCTTTGATTCAATATCAAATGGTCACCACCATGTTACCTATGTTCTACGTCTTATGATGAGTATCTCAAGATGTCTTGCTGCCACACCTACCAGTCACAACTGGTAGAGCATGTGCGAGAAACCATGCTACGGACCACATTCCATAACACTAGGTAGAGTTTCCAATACGAATAATATTCGTAACGTCCCAAGACTACCAAACTCGTCAACTTAATACTGAGGAGGGAAATCTAACTGAACCCATCCGTACGCGTTTCAACACGCACACTCACACCGGCAACAATCGCCAACTCGAGCCACAACTCAAGAGTTCCTCGTGTTCATCTGCCATCCCGAGCCACAACTCAAGAGATGTCATTTCGAGCCACAACTCGAGGAATGTCATGTGCTTAAACCCTATCCCGAGCCACAACTCTAGAGATGCGTTCTGAGGCACAACTCAAGGAACATCAGTAAGCTGACCTTCAAGATATCAGCAAAGCCTTGTAAATCACACACATCCAAAGCATGCAAAAACACTAGTTTGACCTTTGCATTATCACCTGGCGATGCTCTAGAGACGCCAGGCGACACACGCTTCCAGATCGCCTAGCGGGGGACACGTGCCGCGAGGCACCAAGCGTCTCTCCTACCACTGTTTTGCAACTATCGCTTAGCGAAACAACCTTCACCGCCAGGTGCCACGTGTCTAATACCTCACCGTTTTTGTAACTTCCGCCTGGCGGTTCGAACCACACCACTTGACGTTATACCAGTACAACAAGCCTACTGGTTTTTACCAATTTGCACAATTTACTGACTCTCTTATTACCTCAACACACACACACACACACACAAGATTCATAGACTTAGTTGAATATTATCAACAAGGCTTCCTATTATCCTATCCGATCTTATATAAAATTAATCATCTCCCTACGGTCCCATGTATGAATTTCAATCTTATAATGCCAATTGGACATTATTGTATTCTTGTGTAAATCCTTAATCCAATCCGGGTTTAGTAGTACCAAGTTCCCTTTCTAATTCACTACTTAAGTGTTTACCAATACTTCATTCATAAATTCGAACCACTCAAAGAACAGGGTCAAGGTTCTGGACCTTCCCCATAAAGCTTGCCCAAAACCATAATTTACGCTATACCATACTTTAGCCTAAGCTAAGTCTTAGAATAATTAATACCATAACAAATTAGGCAGCATTCATTCTCAGTCCTCATTCAACTAACCTCATCTATACCTCTCTCACATCACTTTACTACTAAATCCAACCAAATTCTAAGTTTAAACCAACCACCTTAATTCATGCCTTAGGGTTCTATCATTAACTATTCAAAGATATCACCAAATCCATTCTTCCAGTTCCATTTAGGATCACAATAGAACCCAAACCCAGTGTCTGCCATCACAGCCACGCAGTGCAGAATCCACTGCGTTGGCGCTTGGCAGAGATGCAAGTGCCACCAGGCGGTGCATGAAAGTCTGGGAAAATTCTATCTTTTCATTACACTTGCGAATGCCCAAAAACTCCAATACACCTTACATTGATCTTTTACCCAATTCTAGTAGATAATCATTGCTACCAAAGGTACCCATTCTCCAACCAGAGTCAAATTTATAGATTATCAACGCAATTCCAACCTCAAACATTAATAACCCTCAAATCCCCAATTTGCCAAACCCTAAAAGATATTCATGCAATTTCATCCAATTTAAACTTCAATCATGCATCATTCAACGATATATGGCATCTAATCATACACAAATAGATAAAACTTCCTTTTTCTCCGATCAGAATCATCCTAGAAACCCTAAAACACCATAATGGAACCAAAATTGGTTCGCGTCGCTTGGCGGGTGTTCATCACCGCCAAGCAATTCAACAAAACCCAAAAAACTGGCTGGTCAACACGCGTCGCTTGGTGAGTAGGGTTATGCTGCCAGGTGGTTCCTCTGTAGGAACCCATAATTGCATAGAAATGGGATGAGTCGCCTGGTGACAGTTCATCGTCCGCCAAGCAGTTTTTGGAAATTTCCAAAAACACGAAATTAGACAGTATATAAGGGATTCAGGTATAGTCATACTATATTTATCATGCAATTCATTCTTAAACAAAAATTTAATGAGTAAAGCTCCCCTAATTTGGATTCCTTTGCTTAGAATTAGAGATTTTTTAGAGTTTCTCTTTGATCACTATGCCGCCTAGCACTTCCCCTCAATTTAGCTCCTAATTACACTCAATTCTCACCACACACTCTCTGAATTCGTTCTCTTCTTCCTATGCAACAATGACAGCCACAAAAACACTCTCACTTTCCCTTAATTAGTCACTAAATGTTGTCTTAATGAGAGGTAAATGGTGCAAAACGAAAATACCATTAAAATTAAATTTAATTGTCATTCAATGGTGATTTTCTTGCCCTTTGGTTGCCTCTTTTTGTTAGGGTTTCTTTATCCTTTCACATTCATGCTAAAAGAATTTTGGCAAGAGAAAATTTAGGGTTTCTTTACCCTTTCACATTCATGCCAAAAGAATTTTGGCAAAAGAAAATTTAGTTTGTATTCACCAAGGTTCAAACCTATAACCATGTCAATGTTAAATCAATGCACAAGCATTCAACTAATTCATGTTTCGTGATAATTCTTATAAATATAAGATTATCTTATCACTCTTCATTATCCAATATATTATTAAAATAATAATAAATTAAATAATGCATAAATGGCATACATAGGACTTCCAAGTCCATTCACACAATCAAGTATTCTTAACCACTTGAGCTATTACTTTTTCACATTATGTCAATCAATAATTAATGTCATAAAGGCTCCTACTACCCACATTTATTAATTAATTAATTATTTAATTAATTAAATTTAGCGGATCTTACAAACAACATATCACACATAGCTCATTCATCACATTCTCATAAAACCTTAAATCATTACACCATGTCATACATATGTATTTTAACTCAATCCAAACTCATCTTATAACATCAATCACCTATTATTTATTTCAATTTACATGTTAATAATGTATCATTTATTTTCTATTGCATTATCATAACCACAAACTTCTAGTTGACAATCCCAACGATCAAAATTAAGAAGCATTTGTCAAAAACCACCTGTTAAAATTTTATCCTGATCCAACAGTTAACAAAGCAGGAATCAAAATTTTACCGAGACAATACAGAGTAAAAATCCAAGTGACACCCAACGCCGTGAACTTGGCACCCCGTGCCAGAACCCTTGATGCTCATTGTTAAGTGGGCGCCTAGTGCGATTAGGGGACCTCCAAATGCCATGGGTCATTGAAGTTCACTATCAAGTGAGCATGTAGCTTTGGACCACTAAAGCTCATTGACTTGAGTCTTGTAAGTGATGCCCAATGGTTATATGGTACCACCCTGCGTGTATCCGAGTTTTAACTCCCTAATTGACTTGAATAGGTTGTTCAACTCGATTATCTATGAACCTTTAGTTCCTTCTTAGTTTAAAATACCTTGTTTTAGTTCAAAATAACCATAAGATATATCAAATTGGACAATCATAGCCAAATCAATTTAGCTCCATAGACAACAATCCTAAAAACACCCAAACACAATAGTCCAAGCAATAACATCACAATTCAATTCCATTATTATACTTAAGGAAACAAAACCAAAATCAAACAATCACATAATCTCAATTAAAACCAATACACAGGTCAAAACAAATATAAGTAATTGTAAAATTACTATTAGCTACCCTTACTTGGATTGTTAGATATGTATAAGCTATGAGAAGGAAAATATGCACAAGAAGCATTTGATGAAAAACAACTGAAGTATAGCTTTCATATTGATCTATTGGAAACTTGTCCAATATATAGAGTACAATATCCCATGATATAAGAAAAAAATAAAACCTAATATATCATCACAATACATGAATATTTGATAATAATACAAGAGAAAAAATATATGATATCTCCATCAATAGAATTAAAATTAGGAGATATATGATATCTCTAACACCCCTTCTCAAGATGGGCATGAAGCTTATGAAGGCGCAACTTGAAAGTAGTAGTTTTTTTGGAGAGTAGTCGGATGAAAAGAATCTTGAGAACGCGAGAACCTTGAAGAACATGAGAACCTTGAGAGATTGGTTTAAGAAGGTCGAGAACTTGAAAAGGCCAAGAACGAGAAAATCGAGAACTTGAGAAAAACCGAGACCTTGAGAAAGTCAAGAACTTTGAGATTTTTTTTTATTATTGTTGATAATTGTTATCAACAAGAAAGAGATATACAAGAACAAATTGATTGTTTTCTCCAAGATGAAGAAATAAAGGGTGAGGAGAAGCAAAACTCACCATGAATGAAATGACAAAGAGAAGATAATGGCTGAAGGTGTTTTTGCTATGATATCATGTTAGGAAGTGGGCTTGAAGCTTAACTCAATCCAACAAAACCAGCTTGTAAGGTTAGATTTGCACCCTACTTATATAGTATGAAATTACCTTATCTTTAGTCGATGTGAGACTTCCAACACACCCCTCACTCACACCGAGGTATATACATCTCGTGCATGGGTCTAGAAATGGGTGGTTTGTTAGTGACCCGATAGAGGGTGTAACAGAATGTCCAATATGTATAAGTCATGAGAAGGAAAAATATGCAAGAGGTGTTTGATGAAAAACAACTAAAATTTAGCTTTCATATTGATCTATTGGAAACTTGTTAAATATATAAAGTATAATATCCCATAATATAAGAAAAAAAATAAAACCTAATATATCATCATAATACACGAATATTTGATAATAATACAAGAGAATAAAATATATGATATCTTCATCAATAAAATTAAAATAAGGAGATATATGATATCTCTAACATGGATAAACGCTCATAGACTCAAAAGGTGCTCCTTATACGTTTATGAACCCTTAAAAGACATATGCAAGTCCAAACATCCCACATGCAACATGTTTTCTTAAAAAAAAACACAAAAGAATGATAAAAGATGAACTTAATCTGATCAAGATTTTGATCAAGTAGAATTGTAGACCTCAACACTATAAATCTACATGTGGTCTCTGATTGTCAAAAAAAAAAGAATGATGAAGTCAGAGATCTAGAAAGAAATGTTTAGAAAAAGTTTTAGAGAAATAATGATTCTTATAAAATGAATAGAAAATCTTTGAACTTTTCATAAATAAAATAATTGAAAGTCATTATGAAAATCACTATTACTTTTGAACTAAGTCTTAAAACAAACAATAAATACTTGTCATAATAAATCTCTTTTCGGTTCTTGTGGAGACAATGTCATTTTTTATTTAACTTTTTATCATGTTATTAAAATAAATAAAAAAATTTAAATGTTTAAAATAATGATTTAAACTATTAAAACGAGTTTGATCCGATAAGTTAGTTCTATAAATTTACAAAATGAACATGAACATGGTTAAATAGAAAAATGTATGACATTAATAATAATTATGTCTAAAAATATAAAAAATAGTTTTATTTCATGAAAAATATATGTGATAAGTTATGCATCAATCACTATATTAAACTTAAAATTAATTTAATTAAAATAAATTAAATTTTAAAAGAATGTTTTTATACCTAGTATTTTTTTTTTTATATATATATATATATATATATATATATATATATATATATATATATATATATATATCTTTTAAAGTAGACCAACGAAATCAGTTAATATAATCCAAGATGAAGTTAGGAAAAAAAAACTATAAACTACATTAGAAATGGATTAAGTTAGATCCATTAGATGATATGTGGGGCCGATATTTGATGCTTCAAATTATTCCTTGACTCAGCAAATGGATAAGAAATTATACAGTTTGAGATATGTCTGAGACCCCACTTTTATTTTTCTTTTAAAAAAAACAAAGAAAGGAAATAATTTATAAATATCTAAAACATTGATCAACATATAAAATATATTTAGAAAGAAAAAAATATATGATAAAAAAGAAAATCAAAAAGAAAAAAGAAATGATTAATATATATATATATATATGTATGTATGTATGTATAAGAAAAATATATGTGTATTATCTAAATTAAAACAAAATCATTTGTCTTTATCTGAATTGGGCCCAGTTATCCTAAAACCTAATTAATTATTAAATTAAAAAAAAAAGCAAATGGAAAATGCTTTGTAGTGATTATGTCAGACAAATGAAGACAATGCTACTAACAACTGATGGAGGAGACTTCCATTGATTTTGACAAGGATTTGATTAGGGATAAAATATATTTTAATACACATTTTACACTCATTATTTTGTTATTAATATGTGATTCAATATGGTGTTATTTATTTAATAATTCTTTTAAAATATTTATTATTAAATTAACCTTTGATATAACTTTTTTAAAATAAGCAAGTATTTCTTAGATTTATCATGCACCACACTGTATTATTAAGGGGCCATGATTTTGTTTAATAGTTATTTTTTTTATATAGAATTATTTATTAAGTAGTGTTATGCAAACGATAAATAATGTTAAAAAACTAACTATTCTCATTATGTCAATTCATCATTTTTGTTTTAAGAGTGTTAACCGTGTTTTCCAACACACTTTTTTGATCAATTAAAATTTACTAAAATCTCTAAGCTTGGTTGAACAAAATTAATTGTAGTAAAAACAATTTAAACTTACAATTATAGTTGTTAGGATTTACATTATATAATAATATATTGTGGAATGATTGTATAAAATCATTTATTACAAACATGACTTGATCAGCAAGTAAAAAAGTAATAATTTCATTATTCACGAGAAAAGATTGTTAACAACAAAAAACACAGCAAAATGTATTTTTTAACATTAATTTCAGTTCTTATTTTTTAAAATAAGCAAATTTGTATTCTTTTATATCTTACTCCTACCTAAGAAAGAAATTTGCCATAGTCTAAAAAGTAAAAAATAAAACTAAAACAACTATTATTAAAGAAATAGAAATTAAAATCTGTTTTCTGAAACAATCATGTTATTAAGTTGAAATATCCATGAAAAAAACTCACCGATTAACTTCAATACTTTATGACTTACAATATTTAAATCACAGATTATTTAAAAGGATCGAGCCCATTTTCCTAAAACTAACTATTTATTTATTTATTGATAAATGAAGTCAATTTCTATGAAAATGTGAAGGAATTTAAAAATCTTATCCTTGAAATACATTTATTTTTAAAATGATGTACTTTCTCTGTCATTTATTTTGGCTAGATTAGAAGCGAAGTCAGTAAGAATCGATGATTACCAAAACGAGAACTTGATTACCACAAAATAAAAAAAAAAAAAAAAAACTAAGAGCCGATAAAATCACCAGTGTGTGCTTCTAACCTTCGAACACAACACATGGAAGTGACTCTCACGAGCTTGCTTCATCACCGCTGTCCATGATCACCGAGTGGGAGGTGTTCCATCTTCCATATTCCCAAACAAATTAAGAAAAATTATATCTTTTCCGCTTTTCTTTGGCGTCTGAAACGGTTTTCCTTTCATGGGTGAAGCCACCATTTTTCATTTTCAGCATCTAATGGCAAAAAAATTGCTCTTTTTGTTGACCCTTTTGGAAATACTCCTCTGTGGGCAATCCAAGTTTATGGTGTACAACACATCACAGGGTATAGTCCCTGACAAGCTCAATGTTCATCTGGTAGCTCATACCCATGACGATGTTGGTTGGTTGAAGACCGTTGATCAGTACTATGTTGGTTCTAACAATTCAATTCAGGTGTTTATTTAATTCTCTTTCTTTGGCTAGACTTGTGAACAATGTGTCTGAAGATTGCAAGTTGAGGGTCTTGTTTGTTATGTTGCAATGTGTAGGGGGCTTGTGTGCAGAATGTGTTGGACTCTATGGTGCACGCACTGTTGGCTGACAAGAACAGAAAATTTATCTATGTTGAGATGGTGAGTTGACTTTTTTTTTAATCCCTTGTATGTTGCTTTCTTGAGTTTCCTTTGTTGGATCAAAGTGCTGCTGCTTGTGCCAAGAGGAAATTTTGAAGTTGCTTTTTTGGGCTAAAAGTAGTGATGTGATGTTCCAGGATACAATCCGGCAAAGCATTTCATTTCCTTTTTGTAGTTCATGCCTTCCTTTGCATTCTTTTTACCAAATGTCATGATTTATATTTCACATCCTTCTTGTGGCAACAGATTAATGTTGCTCCTACAGCAAGCTTGATTTACCTAAGACTGTTAATGCTTGTGACATTGACAAATAGGAATACTAAGAAAATGAGGAAAGAAGATGTTTTTGAAAGTATGGATTACTTTTTAGGCTTTCTTTAAATGCTCATGTGAAATGCTCTCTCTTGGGATCAACTCTTTAAAGAAATGCTCTTTCTTTAAAGGCTTTCATATTAATTCTTTCACTTTCATCAATGCAGGCATTTTTCAAGCGATGGTGGAGAGATCAAAGTGAAGCTGTTCAGGATGTTGTTAAGAAACTTGTTAGTTCGGGTCAACTAGAGTTCATGTAAATACCTTTCTGACTACAGATTTCACTGTGATTAAGAACAAAGTCATTCTTCAATTGTGAAATGAAAGCTATCCTTCACTGTGAAAACAAACTGATTAAGAATTCGTTTGTGATAGTTCCAATATCTATGGGCGATTATCTCTCCATTATTGTATTCTTCAATCGTCTTTTACTTGGGGATTGATGCTATTTCTTTCCTTTATTTTCTCCTTGTTACAGAAATGGCGCCATGTCTATGCATGATGAGGCGGTTACACATTACATAGACATGATTGATCAGACTGCACTTGGACATCAATTTCTGAAAGAGGAATTTGGTGTGACTCCTAGAATTGGTTGGCAAATTGATCCTTTTGGACACTCTGCTGTGCAGGCCTACCTGTTGGGAGCTGAAGTATGCCATAGATCTTCAAGCAATGAATCTTGTCATGACTCTCAAATTTATAAAGAATATGTTTCTCTTGTATTTTAATAATGAGGGCAATGGACCTATAAATACATAAGCTTGGTAGTTATTTTAGGAAATATAGATAGCTAATTCTAAGGAAACAAATCTCTGTAACTATGGGATTGTTTTGAATACATAATCCTAGCATTAATAGCAAGATACACATGCAATAAAGAATAAAATTATAGCAAGAATGGAATAAAAAAATTTCTAAAATACATAATGAGCAAAGCATGATTTTGATAATGACTAGTGAATATATTTTGAAGAAGATATGTGTCAGAAGTGTTATGTTCTATGTGGTTTATCAATTGGTTCTACTTTGTATGCAGGTTGGCTTTGACTCACTTTTCTTTGGTCGGATAGACTACCAAGATAGGGCTAAGCGCAAGAAGGAGAAGCGTCTTGAGGTTATCTGGCATGGTAGTAAGAGCCTTGGCTCTTCAGCCCAGGTGAATATCAAGAAATATTTTATTTTTCTCTTTAAATATTTTATGGTTGTTGTTAGAGATCCTACATTGACTAAGAATAAGGTCGAATTTTATAATATATATAAGTAAGTTGTAATCCTCATTTTACAAGTTAGTTTTGTAAGGTTGAATTAGATATAAGTTCACTTACTAAGAGTCTTTGTATTTTTATGATTGGTTTCTCTTAAATTAAATGTTTCCTTTTATTATGTTGAGTATCCTTTTTGTTCTTCCAGATTTTTGCCGGAGCGTTCCCTGAAAATTATGAGCCACCTGCTGGACTTTACTTTGAAGTTAATGATAACTCACCGATAGTTCAAGTAATATTATAAGAACTTATTAATTTTGTTATCACATACAACTATTTTAGTTCTTTGTTCTGCTAAACTTTGCTTACTTTGTTCCTGAAGGATAACATGGAATTATTTGATTACAATGTCCAAGAACGAGTGAATGACTTTGTTGCAGCTGCATTATCACAGGTAAGTTGAGCGTGTTTATCTTCAGACTTCTTAAAAATGTTATTTGACTTTTGAGATTTAAGAACATGATTAGAAACTAAAAATTGAGTTGAGTGATTGAGAGGTGTTGGGTCTTTCGAGGGGAATTCACCATGGAGATTGAATGAACCAAACTCACATAAGGGATTAACATAAGTTTATGGGTCCTTTTTTCCTATATTTTAGAATTATTGCATCTATGTATTATCATTAACCCTAAGTATAGGGTGTAGAGTGTTGAAAACCTCCTACAACTGTATCTAGTTTTGAACCTAGGGTTCTAGTGCAGTCTCTTAGTCTTCTATGTATCCTTGTATAAGATTTTCATTATAAATAGAAGAAAGTGAGAGGGTTCCTTTAAGCCCCCTAATCATATATTTTCAGTTTTAATCTTAAGTCTTTATGTTGCTTAACTTTGTCATTTCTACTCAATGTAAGATTTAGACTCATACTTAGATTTCTAACAATCTCCTTCTCAAGTATCAAATACACGGTTGGGTCTTTCGAGGGGATTCACCGAGGAGTTTTAACATTAATGAGACTTAAGCCAAACCCACATTACCATGATTGTTGTCAAATAAATGTGAATCTTAAGTGTTGCAGTAATTGTCTAATGGTCTGCACTAATCGTCTAATGCCTTGAATTGGGTGTTTGCTTCACAAAAAAAATTAATAGAATGAATATAGATGAGGTTAAGCTGACTCAAGTCGTCTCCCAATGATTTCGATTGATTAAGTCACTTAAAACGGTACCTATTAGAATTTGCAATAAGGATTAGAACATAAAAATAGTAATTTGGTGGGGGGGTTAAAACAATAAATGATAAAACAAAAATAAACAATTGTAAGAGGACAAGTTGATTCTCCATCTCTTCCATAATAGCTCTCGCAAAATAATACCTTAATAACAACTCTATCTTGTAGAAGATCCAACTCAACAAACAATAGGTGTAGACGAGGTTCTCCAAATGATACATGTCAGACGAAACCATCAAATGAGTCTCAGTAGACAAGTGCATCAAACGAGTCCATCAAATGATAATATCATTAGATGAGTCTGGCAAACCATTGAGTAGACGCGTCTAGCAAAGCATGTAAGACGAATCCAACAATGTATTGACTAGACAACTTCAAAAATACACTAATTAGACAGTATGTTGACTAGATGACTTGTCTTTTACCATCTTTTCTTTTCCATCTTTAAGAACACTTTATTTTTTTCTCCAAGCTTATGATATTAGCTTCTCTTAACCACTAGAAAATCTCAAATTCAGCCATGCTTGCATTGTCTATAAGGCATTAGACGATTCAAAATTGTATCATCTATAGATGGTTTATGAGATTGCTTTCATTTCAACTATACAAAGCATGCATTAGAACATTTAGGAAACATCTATCCAATTATATAACATCATCAAAGCTCATGTCATAGATGATTTATCAAGTCATCTAGACAAATTCCATAGACTAGACTCGCTAGTTAAACTCATCTAACTAGATCATGTAGTGCCTTTCGTCTACCTAGAACACCTATCATCTAACATGGCTTAAAGAGATGATTTTAATGCATAATTTGATTCAAAGTTCATATTATCTCATTTGAACAAATCCTAGTTAAAACAATGGATTTAAACTCAATTATACCTCAAGATAGCTATGGTTAAGTATTCTAAAAGTGTATAAAAATGTGTTCATCACACTACCCACAACCTAAAATCTTATTGTGATGATTTATGAGTAATCTTCTGTGTATGGTAGGAAATTTTTAGAGTTCAAAGAAGGAAAACCAATCTTTAGTGATGTAAAAAATCATTATATTTCATAGTATAATTGCATAAATTACCAATCATATTTATCTAGAAAAAAATTTCTATTTTTATGTTTTGGATAAGGCATATGTTTACTGTCTAGCTGAATAAGATTTCTGCTATACAAATCGAATCAACAACCAAAAAAACCACTGCCTGAATGACCAGCCTTACTAACTTGTTCTAACTTCCATAAATGGTTTTTGTAGCGGAATAGCTCAAAACAAATTTGCTGCAAAAGCGTCTACCATACAAATAACATGATATTAGATAAATCGCAAAAGAAACAATTAGAAGGTAAACGAAGGAAGAATAAGGAAAAATCACAATAGAAAATAACGTGGCTAAATTGAAGTGTTAAAAATTATAGCTTGAAGTTTCTCTCAAAGTGAACTCTCTTAACTAACAGTTTTCTGTTATACAGTTGAACAACAACTCTCAATTGAAAAAATTGTTGATATATGTTCCTATTTATACAGCATAACTACCTTAACTAAGTTCAGTAAATCACACCGAAACAAGCCAAGAAAAATATGTGAACAGTGCTTTCACTGCTGAGTTTGAAATGTCACTTATGCAGACTCTTCAGATGATACAAGTCTAAGAGGAAGTTAAAGTCTGGATGCAAGCAGACAATTTGATGTCATCGAATGCTCTTATAAAAGACAAAAGCACTAATGAAGATGTACTGACGAAGTCAGACTCACTTGAACCATCAGATGATCTGGAACAGTTAGATGAACTAGGAACCTTAACAAGGTTTTACTGAGTCAACCATCATAGTTTTGAAAAGGGATAAATTAAACTGTAAACAAGAACTCAACCATGACCTTAAATTTAAAGCAAATGGAAAAAACAGAAAAAGATGATATTAGCTTGAAGCTTGAATAGGAATTTTTATTTTGCTACTGAGTTTTTTGTAATAGCGGGAACTTTAATTGCTTTTATTCAGGATCTCATCTAAATCGCTATCTTACACTATTTTACTTTAGGCAAACATAACTCGAACAAATCATATAATGTGGACAATGGGAACTGATTTTAAGTATCAATATGCACATACATGGTTCCGGCAGCTAGACAAACTCATTCATTATGTAAACAAGGTAACTCACTCATATACATGAATTTATTTGTGGTTTAACTTGTGGTTTGACTTCATGTCTTTATTCTTGGTGTTATTATGAACTCTTATTGTTAAATGTTTTGCAACTTTAGGATGGACGTGTTAATGCTCTGTACTCTACACCATCCATATATACTGATGCAAAATTTGCTACCAATGAGTACTGGCCAATCAAGACGGATGATTTCTTCCCGTGAGTTTAATATGTAGCTGTTTCATAATCTATTTGCTTAATTATTATATTTTTGTATGGTATGACATTTCTCCTCATATGTGCATGAACAAAACCCAGTTATGCGGATCATGCAAATGGTTACTGGACAGGATACTTTACCAGTAGACCAGCTATCAAACGCTACGTCAGATTAATGAGTGGCTATTACTTGGTATGATTTGTATTTTTATAGTTTACAAGGTAATCATCATCTGTAGTCCACCTGTGTTTTGATATTTACTTTCTACAAATAAATTATTAGGCTGCAAGACAACTAGAATTTTTTAGGGGGAGAAGGAATTCAGGGCCAAATACAGATTCATTAGCTGATGCTTTAGCAATTGCTCAACACCATGATGCAGTCACTGGCACAGAAAAGCAGCATGTTGCCAATGATTATTCTAAACGGCTGGCAATAGGCTACACGGAGGTGTGGTTTCAGCGTCTGTTTCAAGTTATTGTGTATAACCATTTGTTAGTGTATCGTCTAGTGGAATATTGCTTTTTTGCAGGCTGAGGAATTGGTTTCATCATCACTGGCTTGCTTGGTTGAATCACCATTGCTTTCTAGATGTCAAAACCCAGTTACAAAGTTTCAACAAGTAAAAGATCTAGAATCTTTTTAAGTTTGTGCACTATTTGTATTATTTGCTGAAATGGCCTGCTTCTTCCTTGTCCTAAAATGTTTTTTCAAAAATTTAGCTGTTGATAAATGATTTCTTATCCTTTATTATTCCTTAGCTCGATAGTAAATTACCGTTTGGTGTATTTCATGTCAAACCTGATTTTGTTTATTTTTAATGGATTATATTCCTTTCTTCATCTTCACTACATAGAAATATCTTTATTTATCAAGTATTCAGTTACCAAAAAAAATGTTGTCATGTTTCTTGTATTAAGCATTTTGACTTAAAAGGGATATTTTCTTCACAATAGTATTTATTTTTTTATATACGAAGAAACATATTGGGAGAAAGATGAGAATATAACAGAGCTAAAATAAATTAAGAATTTGTCCTTAACAAGAGAAAAGAAAAGTATACATCAGGACCAAAATGTAGTAAAGCTACCCATTTGAAAAATAGGTACTTGCTTTACACCATGTGGAAGCAAAACATCTAGTATGATGCCAAAGCAATTACTTATCTGAAGGCGTTTCCTAAATAAATGCAAGAGCTTAGCTCCACCCAGATGTACCAATTAGCATATTGCACTGTGCCACAAGATTTACTTCTTTATTTCTTCTGAAATGAAACCAGTAAACCTGGTCAGTGAGAATCGGTCTGAGGATTTAGGACATGCCAAAATCTCCAAATCCAAACAAATAATTCCATGAAGCTGTAGCAGCAGAACATAGCAGGAAGTGAAGAACAGATTTTGAGAGATCCTGGTACCAGTTGATGGTAATACCAGAAAAGCATAATTACAGAAATGAAAGTAAAACAGGGTGCTTGAGAGACCCTGCACTCTCCCCTTAATTGTATTATTCTTCTAGCTTTTCTTGATCTCCCTAACTCCTTTCCTATGCTATATGGGTCAACTTCCTTCCTATTCCTTGCTCAAATCACTCAATTATTTGATTATATAAATCACTCAATCCCCCTTGATTGCTGCACATGGAATCTATTACACTAATCATTTCATGTGATTTCCCTGTCATTTTCTAATATAGAATAGGTGAAGCATATGTATCACATGAGTCAAGCTTGTTACAAATCATATCTTTAACAATCCCCTCAAGTTGAAGCTTATGTATTATTTGAGTCAAGCTTCTTACAAATGTCATCCATAGAAGACCCCTTGAGAGACTTTGTGACCAAAACTGCTTAGAGGACACGACAATTACTGAAGAGAGAAAATAAAAAACTCGGAGTACACTGTTAGGTTTCTTAGAGCTAGAAACCCAAGCTACTCGGGCAGAACTCACTCACACCAACACAGAAAGAAACAGAAATAGACTTTTATTATTCTCTCAAAGAATGCGTCCAGGGAAAGACAACA
>Ga0214543_1007515_pt1 | contig 18599 bp, 6 predicted proteins | sample CNSS2metaG_FD_160094 | JGI IMG/M metagenome (GOLD analysis project Ga0214543, IMG submission 160094) | Root nodule microbial communities from cowpea collected in UCLA plant growth center, Los Angeles, California, USA - CNSS2 | ecosystem: Host-associated > Plants > Roots > Nodule | place: USA...
CCTCAAAAAATATTATTATATTATATATATATATATATATATATATATATATATATATATATATATATATATATATATATATATTTTATAGTTGTCATTCATCTTCAATTGTGTGTTATTTCCTTTTATGAATTATGAACCCATGTAATTCACGACATTTTCATGTTAGAAAATTAATAAAATTGTATTTGTATGATAGTTTAATTTAATAACTTTAAATACAGTACTATATGATATATTTTATAATTAATATGTAGACGAGATTAATAGAGTATAAAAAAAGATAGCAGAATAATCTAAATGTATAATTTTATTTAAAACTATTTATAATTAAGTATGTACAAATAAAAGTATATAACAACTATCAGAATAAAGGTGCTTTTTCATGCCACAGTATAATGGGCCAAAGAGGATTTCAAGCTTTGATTGAAGGAAAATGATCCATCTAAAAGGTTTAACTAAAATCACCATCACTCACTCTATATGCTCAGTAAGTCATTAGTTCAAGATTTGATTAAAAAAATAAAAAAATTTCAAATTGAACCAAATTCAACTAAACAACCTTGACTAATTTAGTTTCCATTGCTTAAAATCTATAAAATCGAATGAAATATATATCTTCAGCCAGAAATAAAAAAATAGGAAAAAGTGTAAACATTATTTTCAAACTAAAAGCTCCACACGTTTTACAAATTCTTATAACATTATTTTCACACACATTATTTAAATTGATAAACCAAACATGAAAACATCATTTTCAAATTCAATCCAAAAACTAAGGCTAAAAAGCCTAAACATTCCATTCTGCCAATTCTACCAAAGCTCAACCCCTAACATGTTGGAAGCAAGTGATTGGAGCAAAAGCACTTTCTCACCTCATGAAAAGCCTTGAACAATTCTTTACATTGTAATCATTATTATTACTTCTCTGGGGGTTACAATTTGGTACCCCAATGAACCAAAATTTAAGCACATAAAAACCGTAATTATGATTAAAGTTTTGTACTATGATAGGATTTAGGAAGACAAGACAGCTTTATTGTTTTGTACATTTGTTTTTGGGTTCTTGCGGAAAGGAACTCATCAAAAAACCACCATGCAAGGGTTTAAACGGTCACTCGGTCAAAGTGTCCAATTGAAATGCTGACAGGGCACACTGTAGCAAAAGCAGCATCCGTATGACAATAATAGTATTTATTTTTTGTACCTTCAAAAATATATGTATTGTTGTTATCTTTTGTGAACTTTTCAGAAACTGCAAAACTCGTTATTAAATAATGCAACCAATAAAATAGGGTGGTGACAAAAAAAAATATATATAAATATAAATGCCCGAAATATTTCTCAATGCTTGAATTAAATTACTTTGTTTCATATTTTGCCTTTTGGTTTTGGGTTCTATTTTGCTCCCTCGTTAAAAAGTAACGCGACAAAATGTACTTACACATACAAATACACTGGTCCTTGTTCCCCTATTATCACTACTACCTCTTTTGTAGCTGTTAAAAAAAGACCTATAAAAATATTTAACAGCTGGTGTTGAGTAATCACTTCCTGCTTCGACCATGGATGAAGAAGTGTGTTGATTCCATTCCTTAAAAACTCCCACCAGTCACCATCCACCTTTATTTGTTTTCCACCCCTTTATGCTTCTTTTTTTTATTTATTTTTTTTTATTTTTTCCATTTTCACTATCTATTTTTTCCTTCAGAGGGCACCTTCAAAACACAGAACATCTTAAGAAAAAGAATCCTAGGAATGACGCTAAAAATCACAAGCCAGAAATGGCTATTCTCCAAAGGTTTTGTCTAGCTTCCTCCTTTTAGCATCTGGAGTATCACTATGTGAAGAGTTTGCACAAGGAGCAACGTTTGGTTCATCACTTTTGTAGCTGAAGCATGCATTGTTCAACACCCCTATTGGGCTTTCAGGCACAGAAACAGAAGGAATCAAATCCTTAGCAGAAGGACCATTCTTTGATGAAAGTTCTTGGATCATTTTCACACACTTCAACACCCTCTCCTGCCAAACACACAAATCAAGAATAGGGCAATGCAAACATTAATTAAACCCTGACAACAATAAATTGCATTTCATACAAGTAATCCACTTAAAATGATCAAGCTCAAAAGGGAAAAAAAACCATCATTTATCTCTGTGTTCTCTCTTTTGTTTTCATTGGCATTGGACCACCACCATATATATGTATACCTTTTCTACATGCTGAATCAGATCAGAACTTGCTTTCTCTGTTTCAACTGTTTGGCCATCCCCCACCACAGATATTGCCACTGCAGCTGCAATCTCTGAGGGTCTGAACTCTATGAAGTCAATTCCTGCATTGGATTCCCATTCCTCATATTATCATCTTTATTAGTATATATTTATTATTGCTGCACAGAGTTAGGAAGGATTACAGACATGTACCTCTTACAGTACTCAGTATAAGCTCTGAGGATTGCAAAATTGAAGCTCCAATTGGAGCTTCATCATCATCATTGATCTTCTGAAGGAAATAGTCGATGAAGGAAAATGGGGTAATTGCCTGCATTCTCCACTTCAATGTGTTCAGAACAAGAAGCTCCATTCTCTGAATTGTTTTGGCTTCAAATATATACTTAGATTCACCCACCTAATTAGAAAAAGAAGGATCAATGCATGTAGAATTAAAAAGTGCATGATTGGAAAAACAATTATTTCTTGGACTCGACTCTCACAGAAAATCCGCAAGTGGATCTACAAAAGAAACTCAATCAAACATGCCATTAATAAGTTCATAAACCAAAGCATCAAATTGAAATAGTTTACCTGCAAATCAAGAGATGTAGGCACATCACTCTCTTCCATTTTGGCTGCCAGAGATATGCAACCTACAGCCAACAATTTCATTGTCCAAACTCGTTGCTTCTGCCAATGAAAAGATCCGATCAAACACCATTCAAGACTAAATCAGATAAAAAAGTTTGTATAAAATAATTGACTTACTGGTAATTCATAAACAGAGAGGAAACGGTCCAAGTAATTTATGGATAGATAAGCACAGAGAGGTCCAAAACCAAAGTGCTCTCGGACCTTTGAAACGGATAGATTCAATCATTAGTTAGAACATAGCAAATAGCAGTAGTCAATGATCAATCCTTGTTGCAAAGATCAAATACCGATGCAAAAATGAAATGCTAATCTAGCTTTAAAAGTATGGATTAATAAAATAATCCCAATAAAAAAAGTCAAAATATCCAAGAGACTCAGATTCATCGATTGGATGATCTAAAACAGAAAATGAGGGATACTCAAATCCAAATAAAACACTCCAAAACAAGGTCATCAAAAAGCAGAAGTAAGGATTTTCATAAACCCCGATCAAGATTAGAAGAAAAAGAAAAGAGAATCCTCAAAGAGCATGTGAAATCAAACAAGCTCTTAAAACCAACCTTTTCAATCCAATCAATGGCCTCTGTTCTAGACCCAATGTCCAAATCCCCACTCCTCAGCCTACTAACGTAATCACCATTAGGCAAGTGATGCAATTCTGATTCCATCATTAGTCTCAAACACTCCTCACTCGGCAAAGGAAACGACACATATTGAACATCCAAGTTCTGAATTTGACTATGATTTCGATCATATATAGGATGCTCCCACGTGTCCTCCAACTCCTCCACCAAACCTCCCCGATCATTTTCGTCAAAAATAATATTATCTTCCGCACAGAGAAGGCTTGAAAAGCAATCAAAACTGGGTGCCATTGCAAAAAAACTCTCTCAAACAAGAAAAAATAAATAAATAGATAAAAGATAAAATTTTGGGACAAAAAAAGGGACCCCAGAACGAAAGACGCAGAGTTCAGATTAAAGATTGAGTCTTTCAGACAGAGGGAGTTGCGGGGAGGGGAGATCTCTTATGAGATGATGAGTGAAAAGAACAAATGAAGAATCTGTGAAGTAAGAACAAAATCACTATTGACCCAAGTAGTCTCTTGCTTATCTCTCTACATGTATGAGTGTGTGAGTGTGTTTCTCTCTCTATCCCCTCTTTGCAGTTTGGCCGAAAAGACTGCTGCAAGAGAGACCCTTTTGAAGAAACTAACACCTCTTTTTAGGGTAAAAAGTAGAGAGAGAAAGAGAGAGAGTGCGCGTGTGAGTGTGGGGTTAGGAGACAGAAGGAGGGTTTGAGCGCCAAAGCCACAGAAACTAAGGAACAGTGCATACCATGGTTTTAGGTTTCCACTCATTTTTATAACATGTAATGTAATGTAACTCTTCTCAAATCAATTACAAGAAAAAAAAATATATGCTTTAGGACAGTTGAAAATAGTAAATATTCATTATTAATTTCATCATATTCATTTATTTCATCCAAACATTAATCTTAAATTAGTTGACATTTTATTTCAATGGCATGTTTATTATTAAAAGCAAAATTCAATGAATCATGTTTATCATAAATTTAATTTTTAAAATGTTATTAATATAATTAAATTGTATTAACTAACTTCCTTAATTATACTGTAAAAATTAATTAATTTTTTTAATGTTTACATTCATAGAAAACATGTATTTCAGTTTTATTCTTTTTTTATAAATTAAACTGAAGATTAACCAAAATTACAGACGGTAATTATAAATTACTATTAGTGGATTTTACTCCACATACTAGATTTTTCCTCACTTTTAAGCATTAGGGTTGAGAAATGAAAAACATGTGTACTTATAAACTTAAACAAACATTTATTTTCACCTATTTTCACATAATATATCATTACATTTTATTAAACTAAAATTCATTCTTACAATACCAAATATATATTGCAAAGATATTCAAGAACAACTTCAAGTATTTTTCAACTTCACACATTCAAATCGAAATATTCTAAGTCAATGTCTCAAAAATTGAAAAGGTGTGTGTTTGCATAAGACACTCTAACCGTTCATGTTAACAATGTACATAAGATGGTAATAAATGTAATAGTGGAACATAATTAATTTATCTTGTATATTGTGTTATTTATACTATTTTTATGGACTTTTTCCTGAATGAACCTGATCCAGATAGTTAATCACCTTAATTACTTTGTCTAATGTTTTGTCAACGTATTTCAACAATTGTCTTAATTTAATCACAATTACTGTTATATTATAACCGACACAAAATTGTGTTGTCTAAACATATGTAGACTGAGATTACCTCGAGGGAAGTGACCAAGATAATGTCAAATTTTTATAATAAAAAAAATCATGATCCTATGTGATATAAACATTAATCAAAACAATATAAACTTAAAGTATTAAAATCTAGTAAAGAGAGGAGGGTAAGGGCCAAAAAAAAAATATATATTTTTATTTATAATATATTTTTTTTTTATATATATTTTTATATTTTTTATATATATATATATATATATATATATATATATATATATATATATATATATTTACGTTTTAATGTGATTTGTGGCATACACGTGTTTGATAGATTTACTCATTTACTCTTAGACATGAGTGATGTTCTTTTATTTTAGTAATGAAAACAAAAATCACTCATTTATTGGTGAAAAAATGAAGCCCCAAAGAGGAAAAATGGTGGACATATTGAAGGCTGAATTGTTGATGAATTTGGTATTTAGATAGATAGTTCAATGTGCAACAATTGAAATGAATTTAATTGAAGAACACGAAGAGAGATAAAGAGTGATATTAATTACTAAAAATGAATTATTAATTGCATTCAATTTTAGATGTTTTGGTGTGGATGGATTGAAAGATGGTGCATTGATTTATAGATTGGTATATTAATTTATAAAAAAATGTGAAACACTTTTTTCTCTCTTCCTTGGCACAAAAATCCTCAATGTAATTAGTTTAAGGAAAAAAAAAAATACATGATAGACATAATGTAAGTGTACAGCCAAGAAAGATTCATTCTTTCAAATAACTTCCTTTTCAAAGATGGTTAATACTCTAAAAACATCCTTTTATCATATAATGAACTTTCCTATGTTACACAACTTTTATTTCCTAATGTATTTGTATAAATAGTGAGAAATCTATTATTTAATGGAATTACTTAAAAAAGAGAACAAATTATAATATACCTCTCAATATTTTACTAGAGTGAGAAAAAAATATTTGTAAATATATCAACTTAGACATATAATTGGTCTCGTGTGTATGTTTCAACTTGCTCTTTGCATATATTTTTTCTTTTAAAAAAAATTGGCCATCTATAAATATTATGGATTTGATTTTGTTGTCAATTTTTTTTTATTATAATTTAATATTTTTTTCTTCTAATAAATTAACACTTATTCCAATAACATAATTTTAGTTTAGTCTTCTTAAATAAAAGTTAAATTAACAATGCAATATATATATATATATATATATATATATATATATTATATTAAGGATGTATAGGGGATAAATGACATGAACCTAATATATGTAGTCATTGTTTTTGTTAATTCATTAAATAATTATTGTTTTTGTTAAAATATATTTAGAGAAAGTAATGAATTATAATTTTATTTTGTAATATATAATAAGTTGTATGTATTTATGGTTTATTAATTTAAACATAAATAAAAAGGTTTAAACACCTCTTAAAAAAGGTTAGTAAAAAATAAATTTAATATACTATAAATAAAATTACTTATAATCTTTTTAACCGGGTAAGGAAAAACAATAATAATTGAAACTTATGTTACATGTAATTTTTAATATACAGTAATTGATCATTTTAAAAATATAAATGTATTTAATAATTTAATAATTTTCTATTTGAAGATAAAATCACTGTATATATAAAATAAATTATATTAAATCCATTAAAAATGATAATATACAAGTTATAAGTTTATGATGAGTAACTTATAATTTAAAAAAATTACTGAATGGAAGTAAAAATAATATTAAAATCACACATATTTAATCCAAAATTATATAACTTATAAAAAAAACATTATTCACATATGTAACTGTTTTTTAAGTTTTTTATGTGAATATAAAGACTCTGTTTTTTCAAAAATAAAAATGGATAAAATCTGTGTAATAAAGAAAAATGAATGAAAAATACACCATGTCTCTTTCTAAGTAATAAAATTTAAAAAGTTATATTTAGTATAAATAAAAAAAATACTCAGAAAAAAAGAAGATTTTCCTTGTAAATAAATAATAATGTAGAGGCAGCAGTTGAAAGGAGTGATTAAGTAGTAAAAATTGGATTGATGATAAGATGAGGAAATGAAAGAGAAGCATTGAGAATGAGAATGAGTGCGTGTTATTTGTCTTGTGCGAGCGCGTGTCTTGCGCTGACATTAACGTTTGGTTCTTTTCTCACACTTTCTCTTTCTCTTTCTCTTTCTCACTCACCCACCCACCCATTTTCCCATCTTTCTTTTGCACTTCCACTGGCTCTTATTTCCCTCCAACTTTTCCTTTTCCCCGCCACAAAACACATTTATAGTTGCGTAACATTTAACTAACACTTCAACAAACATTTCAAAATCATAATAATCATCATCATTCCGCACACTCTTCATTCATCATTCTCTTCAATTTCAAACACAATCAACATTTTTTAAATACCATTTTCATGGATTTTACATTTTATCTAAATAAATAATTGAAATAGATGAGTTGAAATATTTCCTCATCCCTACTCTTAACTTTAAGTATATCATTTATTGACAAACAAATAAATATTAGTCGATGGAATTAAAAACAAAATGTATGTTTTTAATTTTGTTAAGTGAACATATTTTAATTTTTCTCTTTTAATATTGGATCTGGATAAGTACAAGTAATGTCTACCTATCATGTGTTATGTTTAAAAAAATCTCTCATGTTACCTATTTCATCACTCATAAGATATCCATACAAAATGCGATTTTTTTAATACCCGATATACCTATATATGTTTGCAAATATTTGTATATATTATTTTTTAAATTTTAAATAACATTATTTTAAAGAATAAGTTTTTAAAATATAAAACTTAGATACAAAATAATTTTAAAGTATAATTAGAATAAAACTACATACTAAAATATTAATATAAATAAATACTAAAACAGTAAATTTAAAGTTGCACCAAAATATTTTAAAAAATTAATCTTTTTAAGATACAGTTCAATTTTATATGTCTAAATAAATAAATAAATAAAACATGAAGTCAAATTCTAAACAATTACTTAATGATAAATATTTCTTTTACTAATGGCTTTATTTTGATCACTTAATTCTTAAAAAAAATTTAAATAAAATTCATTAATAATTAACAACGAAAAACAAATATCTACATGTTAAATACCATTATACGTGTAGTCGTCCAATCAACAAATGTGTAATTAAATATTTATCATTTGTGTATGTTATTAATAAAAAATGACTTTATTACATTACAAAAAATTACATAGTTTAATAATAAGAAATTGTATAGTTTAATAAGAAATTGTTTGAAAACATAATGATGATATTTTCATAAATATAAACTATAAAATTTGTTATGTAATATGTGAGAACCTAGAAAATTTTATTTTAAGAGTGGTAGTGTTTTTAAAATAATGAGACCTTAATATTATTTTAATACATAAATACTTAATTAAAAATAGCAAATTTCATAAGAGGATCTCATTACTTAAAAACACTCTATCTCTCTAGAAACACTTTCCTAAGAGCCCTCTGCCTTCTCTCTACAATATCTCACTATTTTCTCCTTTGTTTGACGATAAAAAACCACGAGAGCGATCCTCACAGAGAAATCTCGAAGTTGATCCGACCAATTTCCTCTATCGAGTAAGTTGGTGTTTTGATCTTTTCTCTGTCAATTCTTCTCTCCCTTACATGCGGTCAGTGAAGGATCGTTTGTAGACTTTGAGATTACCATGTGAAATTCCTCTGATCAGTGGTCTTAATGGAGTACCTTGATTCTATTTGGGTTCTGTCTAGGTTGAATTTCGTGTCTAGTAGCAAAAGGGGGGTTTAAGATTGTTGTTGGTGTTGAGGCCTTCGATCAGGTAAGAGAGGCTAATTGATGCTAGGTAATCAATATAATATGTGAGAATTAGAATAGGAAGAATTAAAGGTGCCATATAATTCTTTTTCATATATCTCTAATATTTTTTTTGTCACTCTTTTGTTTTATATTGATTTTTCATCATCATTATCTTGCTATGAGTGTGTGTGCCTCTACATGAGAATTATGTTCACATTCCTCTATGGCGATATTGCATTGGTGTTATGTCTTTTTGTTTGTCTTCATTTTGTACACCTTTGTCATGGCAATTGCATTCTCTCACATTCTTTTGCCCACTCTTTAAGTAGATGATATTCCTTTATTCTCCCTAACATTCTCTCAATATTTTTATTGTAGGTTTTCACCCTTTTATTGCCACCATGGGCTTTAGACCTTGCTAATATATTTTGCCCTATTCACATCAATACCTCATGCCACTAATGTAACTCCCAAAAAACCACAACGATAATAGATTTGACAAGAGTCTGTACAACAATTCAAATTTAACAAAACTAGTAAACATATATGGGGTTGTCTACAAAATAAACAACCACAATACGATCTAGTTCATGCACCTCCAAATGTAGCTCCAGATATGCATTTGTTTGCTCGTGTATCTCGTACATTCATAGTAGGTCATCGCATATACACTAATACAATGATAAACTATTGAAAGAAATATATCACCATACCATTGTCTTTGATAATGCATTTAAACAGGAAAACTCATGAAATAACAATTATTACAATTCCTCATGATGCCATCAAACACATACATTATGTACAAATATATTCACTTGGATTAAACATGGATCCACATATCAAGGATGCCTATCAAGGGATATCTCTTAACGTCTTCACAAAGTACACATTAAGCATTTTCCATTAAAAATTTAGCATTTAACCCATTTTAACACTTCAGATATGCAAACATCAACTACATGGATTATAGTGAGTTTAAAATATATGCTTACAATGTGCTATGCTTCTTTCTTTTATATGATTACATGTGGTATGACAATACAATAAAGTACCCTTCAACTTTTCACTACTCAATGTTTTAGTCTACGTGACTTAGACCATTAATGAAACTAGGAAATCTTTGTTACAACATAGATCTTTGCTTAATATTCACAATTATATGATTCACATATCATCACATATTTGTGACTTCAAAATCACACATCATACATAAGTATGTCATGCATATTTTCATTCCTACTTTATTATATGTATGTATGTATGTATATTACAATTCAACTCAAATCATTCTTTACACATAAATCTACCATAATTCACTTGGATTAAAGCAATAAATCATTCAAGCAAAAAATTCAATAGTTTGTACGTGTAAACATATACGCATAAAATATAAATATTTAGAAAATTTGGGAAAATCACATAATATGGACATCAAATGATGCTCACTTAAGTAAATATAGTTTCATCAAGTTAGGGTATATTAGATAATACACTCAATATAATGACTCAAAAAATACCTCTATCTAAGCTCATTTGCTTTTTTCTCAAGTGAGTGTATCACATGAAATACTCATTGAAATGACTCACACTATACCTTCGCTTAAACATGTTTGCTTTTGCTGAATGAGTGTATCAAATGAAGCACTCACTAAAGTGACTCGAGAAGTAGTTTTAGTTAACAACTCAAAGAAAATGTCTTGCACCAACACATGGACACTTCTAAAACAAGGGTATCCACATTGAACCTAAAAGCACATTATTGTGTTAATTTGTAAAAATATTCTTTTCAAGCATAACAATAAATCTATTTCACTTTTAAGACTAAAAAAGACCAAGACTTTACATATGTTGATAATGAAAAACATTAACTTAGCATGTTAAACAACAACTTAAAATTCAACACACATTTAAAGGATGCCAATCCTAACGTGCTACTAAGGAGTGTTAAACTCACATGTAATAGACGAAGCTTAAACTACACATATAACTAGAGAACATCAGACCCACATGTAGCAGATGAACCCTATACTCACATTCAAATTCAAATACAACATACTAACTTCTTATCCATCCTTAACCAAAGAATTTGGACTACAATACAACAAAAACACTTTAGATTCTCCAACAACCAAAAAAATTCAAGATCAATTATGTAGCACAACATTATTCTATTGAAACCTTCACAAAGGTACAAACTCTATGATATATTCATCAACTAAATCATCTAAGGTAGCTTTATTTACTTGGAAAATTCAACCGTTTCACATTGAAACTTAAAACCTGGTCATAGAACACCCTAGTCATCAAACTAAAGATATCACTACAACCCTAGACTAATTAATAGGGATTCAAATTTGCTCATCAACCTTCACACACGAACATCTATACCAAAGCATGCAAATAACTCAAAGACAAACCATCCTTATAATTGAGACAATGAAAAACTTACTCGAAACAAAATTTGGATCGGTAAATTATGCTTTCCTTTCTACTAGCATTCCTATAACACACTCAGATAACAAAAAAGATGCACAATTAATTCGGCCTTAAAAATTGTAAAAAAAAATTAATCTTAGAAATATGATAATCTTCATGAACTTTGAATATTTAAGTTTTTCTAATTATAAGCTTTCTAATTTAACTAATAAAATTTATTTTTCATGTCATTTAAACCATTTATATTCTTAAACCAAAACCAAATTACTCAATTCTTATAACTAAGATAGGTAAAATAGTAAATTAAAATTTCCTTTCATGAGTTTGCTTTTAAAAGATTTGCTATTAATTTACTTAGATTATATTATTGATTAATTTTTAAAAAATACAATTAAATTTGTTTCCTAGTAAATATGTATATTTTTGTTAACTCTTAATATCGTAAATGTGTATATCTTATTGATCTTGATTCTTGTCAGTGAGAACGTGTGAAAAACAAATATTATTTAAAGGGTGGAAAACACCTAAATAAAAAAAAGAGATAAGATTAAAAATAATCAATTATTATAATTCAAGTTACATATTATATATTGATTATGTTATATATAGTTAATGTTAAAACTCATCACTTTATTTATCAATATCAATGGGACAACTAATATAAAATATCTAAATCAAGTTGGCAGATAATATAAAATGTCTAAATCAAGTTGGCAGATTTACAATGGTGTTCATAATATTAATCCCTATAATATAACAAATTCATTTATTTCAAATGAATGGTTGGAGGAAATAGAAAAAAAAAACTTGAATATATTTTAGTTTTATAAATTGAGCATGTTTTAACTTTGGTAAATTTAGTAGTATATATTTTATTTTATCCTTAAAATGTTTTAACAATAATATTAGTACTTAAAAAGTGAAAATTTTTGGATTTTATTCTTAAAAAATATTTTCATTCATTATAATTCCACTAAATTTGAAATTACTATTCTTTTTCCTAAAGATAATTTTAAAGTAAGTCAGTACAATTTATTTTAAGACTTTGTTGTATCAAATGATGGCACCATATAAAATACTCTAATGAGTGTTATATGGAATAAGCACTTGACCTTTTACTAATTATATAAATTGCTAAGGAAATAAAGACTAAAAAACATCAGCATTTTGGGGATGAAAACCAATTATTGTAGTACTAAAATCAAAAACTTACTAATTACATTGAGTATAAACATATTTAGGAAAACAAGTACTAACATTAAAAATATAAACATATTTAAATTCTTTCTTAATCTTTTAATGTGAAACGTCACTGCTATACAAAAATGCATCATTTAGTCATTAAAAGTTGTTAGTCAATATAATGATGAATTTAGATACCAACTTATAAAATAAAAAATTATTGATTACTAAAATAATTATTATTATAAATAAAAAATTATAATTAGTTAAAATATTGGTAGCTAAATTTTGAAAATCAATTATAATTTTTTCATTTATAATAGTGAATATTTTAAAAATAAATAATTTTTAATTTTGTAAATTGATATTTAAGTTAGTCATTATAGTGATTAAAAAATGAGAACTTTTTTTTGTGGTGCATAATGTAAGATTTTGTAAGTGTTGTTAAGTTTGGAAAGAAAATTACATTGCAATTCCATCACCTCATTGCAAAAAATTCCCTTAACTAGTTATGTGAGTCAAATGTAAAGAAATTAAACTCAAAATAACATAGGCGTACAAAAAATGAATAAAAGTAATGAATAATCATCCAAGCCACCGACTTATGACTTGAATTGGCTAAGTGAATGTAATTTGGACAACTATGCTAGAGAGTGACACTCTGTTTATTTTTGCATTATTTTTATTTTCCACTTTAAATATTTCTCATATATACTATTTGTACATAAAATTCATTGGATTCCTTAACAGGTCAAATAATGATTGCAAAGTTGGTTGTTCTCATCTGTTTTATACACCGACTGAAAATCCAAATGAAGAATTTTGTTATTGTCCCCAAATAAATAAATAAATAAATACTTCAAGTGGTGTTAATATTTGAAAATCCCAAACACCTACTTGTTCCATCACTATTATGAAATAAAGCACAGATGGAAGTGTGGGTTAAAATGAGGAAAAAATAAATAAAGCATAAACACTTGAGACTTGATGGTTAACTTCTTATGAGCAATTGATGTGCTTTATGAGTGGTTTATTATCAGTGTCACTACCATATATTATTAAAATCTATAAAACTTAAAATACTTATTCAATGAGTCTACTATATCATGAGTGTCTCAATTTGATGCATCACCTCGTTCTTTTAATTAATGAGCACCAAGATAGCTCATACAAATAATGTGTTTGTTGGAAGATCTTTTTAAAATTGAGTATTTTTCATTAAAAGTAATTCAACATCAACTTTTACACTAATAAACTACTGTTTTTACTTTTATGCACATATAAAATATTATCCTTAAAATAAATGTAACTGTATAACAATAATATTTTATAAGTTATTAGCATAATCCATAATTAAAAAACAATTGAGACACATAAATGATTCAATATCATAAAATTTAAATATAGTAATATTCATAATTTATATTCACATTATTTATAACAAATATTTAGAAGCATTACTTTTATCCTAATTAATTTCCATAGAATAAGGTTTTGGATCCTCAAACATAAAAAAGTAATTAACAAAATGGAAGAAGAATTTGTATATAGACACAAAGGGTTAGAAATTATAATGACTATAAACAAATTAGGAAGGGGATAAAATTATAATAACATATCAAAGAAACATACAAAGATTTTAATAGTGGTTTGGTTCTTTTCAAATTTACATTTAATTAATTTAAGTAATATGAGCTAGATTTTGTTAGTTTTGAAATGGTTGAAAAGTCAAGAAAGGGAGGGGGTTGAATTGACTAGTTAAAAATTTAGGTTATTTTTGCAAGTTAAAAATCACCTTTAATTGAATCAATTAGATCACCAAGTTAGGATGCAAAAGGTGTTGGATAGTATACTTCCAGTTGATCAAAAACAAAGTTAATAGATTGATTTTACTAAACAGATTATGTTCTGGTATAAACAATCGATTGAAACAAGAAAACAGTCGACTGAAATACTAGGAAAAATGCAGAAATGCAAATTCGAGTTTTAAACTAGGAACAATGCATAAGAATGATCTAGACTAGTTCCAAATGATTATACAAACATGCTCAATACTGCAGATGTCATGAAAACATGTAACAACATGAAAAAGATGATTAAAGCACAAGTTCTTTAAACTTTAAAATGAAAATGCAAGAGAGAATGGTTAGAGAAGAGAGGAGACCACAAGATTTTTATACTGGTTCACTCAAACCTGAGCTACATCCAGTTTGTCAAGGCAACTTGAGCTTGACTTTGTTATTTCAAAATATTTACAAAGTATCCACTCTTACACTTTCAAAATGTGCAAAAACACCACAAAAGACTCTTGAATCACACAAGAATCACACCAGCACAACAAGAACCCTCTTGTAGATCTGGAAAACCACCAGGCACACACACAAAGCTTGAGAAAGATCAAACTTTAGTGGTAGCACAGCCCAGCCTACCACAAACCACTTTCTCCAAGCTTTAAACCAAGCCAAGAGCTTCAAGAATTGATCCAAGATCAATCTTCAACTACTGCAAATTGTATGATCACGAAGGAGAGAGTTTCCACAAGTTTCTAGAACAAATTCGTGTTCTAAAATGATCAACTTACCTCTCTTTCGAAAATCAAAACTTTTATAGTCAAACTGTTACGAAACTCAACGGGTTGATTTTCAAATCAATCGGTTGATTTCACTTGACTTAAGTGAAATCATTCGATTAAAAACTAAATCAACTGATTGAATTTGTTGCAGTTTAAGTCTACATCAGCCAACCTTTTAACCTGTTAAAAAACCATTCAATAGATTAAAAGAGATAGTTTAACCTATTGAAAAACCATTCAACAGATTAAAAGACACACCTAAGACCAAAAACATCTAATTAATGTTATAAGGTCTACAACATGAATTACAAACTTAAAATACACTTTCTAAATGATGTGACTATGTGGAAAGAACACGTTCCAACCTTGATTAACATGGATATCATCAAATCTCCTTTCCTTCATCAATGTAGGCTTCATTCCAATGGTAATGGCTTCAAGATAGTTCAAAGGAGCTTCATTAAATCTTCATTAAATCTTCAAGATGTTGGTAAAAGCAATACAAGTCTAAATGCTGAAGCAATATTTTGATGATGATAAAAGAAGCCTGAAAGCCATCTGGAAGTCAATATGAAGAACATGTGTTGTTATGTTTAAAGCTATCTTGTAAAGTGTAATTAGAATAGTTAGAATCAATATGCAAAAAGAAAATTTTGGTATTTCTCGAAAATTCAAAAGTGATAATCAATTATCACTTAGGATAATCGATTATCCTGAGCTGAAGCAATTTTTTCAAGAAAGCACTGGAATAATCGATTATCACCTCTGATAATCGATTATCTGTTCAAAAATTTATTTTTCATAAAACACACTGGAATAATCGATTATCACTAGTGATAATCGATTATCTGATAATCGATTATCCTGGTCTGTTGGACGAAACTTTTCAATTTTTGACCTAATTTATGGAACCCCTATTTAAGGAACATTAGAGTTACTTCTCACTCACCTTTTTGAGAAGCTAGAGTGCTAGTGTTGTGATTGCAAGAGAGTTCTCCGAGTGTTTTCAAAATAAGTTTTGAAAAACCTAGTGTAAGTAGAGCGATAACTTTTCCTAAGAGGTGTTCTAGGAGATTGAGTGCTTCTGTTGTTGCTAGGAAAGCTAAGGTCAAGGTTCTCTGTGTGATTCAGAGAAAGGTGTTCATCTCTTGTGTGTTCAAGAGAGGTGTTTTCTTTCCTTACTCTTTTATTATCTGATTGTAATATGTTATTTGTTAGTGACTTAGTTAATCTCGTTTTTGAGAGATTGACAACTGGACGTAGGGTATTTTGATCCGAACCAGTATAAATACTTGTGTTCAATCTTCTTCTCTAGCTCTTTATTTCATCTATTATTGTGTTAAAAGAAATTAATATTTGATTTATCGATAAATTAATTTTATTACTTAAAACCAATTCACCCCCTCTTGGTTTTTGTCCAAACGCTTAAACATTCTGCTGCGTGATACCAACAATTGGTATCAAAGCTTGCTTTGATATTTATTCAAATTTTTCGAAAATGGTTGGACAAAATCAAAATTTTGCTGAGGGTGCGTCTATCAACAAACCTCCTCTATTTACTGGTGAAAATTATCCTTTCTGGAAAGTTAGGATGCAAATTTTTCTGGAATCTGTTGATAGAGGTATTTGGGATGCTGTGTTAAATGGTCCATTTGTTCTTATTAATATTGTAAATGATGTACAGGAACCAAACCCATTCTCGCAATGGACAGTAGACGAAAATAGACGAGCTCAGTATGATGTAAAAGCTAGAAATATAATTTGATCTGCCTTAACCCTAGATGAGTTTTACAGGATCTCAGTCTGCACCAGTGCATAAGATATGTGGGAAATATTGCGTGTAACCCATGAAGGAACGGACGATGTGAAAAGGGCACGCAAGAACTCCTTGATGCAAGAATACGAAATGTTTTGGATGCAACAAGGAGAAACTATCTACGATGTGCAGAAATGATTCACACACATTGTCAATCATCTCACAAGTCTAGGTAAAACTTTTGACACTGATGAATTAAATATAAAAATTCTTAAATCCTTGAACAAGACTTAGCAGCCGAAGGTGACAACCATCACGGAGTCACAAAATCTTGCGAGAATGACGATGGCACCCTATTTGGAAAGCTAAGGGAGCATGAGCTTGAACTGGGTAGACTAAATGAAGAAGAAGATATTGGAAGAAAGAAGAACATTGCCTTCAAAACTGAAGTGGTCAAAGGCAAAAAGCAAAAGGAAGAAGAAGACTCAGATGACGATGAAAATCTTAGTCTTATGATTAAGAAGTTTACAAAATTCATGAAGGCCAAAGGTAAAAATCAATTCAAGAACAATAAGAAGGATAATCAAGGATCATCCTCAAATTTCAAATGCTACGGATGTGGAGAATCTGGACACGTCAAGGTTGATTGCCCAAATTCAAAGAAAAGTGAAGAAAAGAAGGGCAGAAAATTCTTTAAAAAGAAGGCATACATAGCATGGGAAGATAATGCCTCAAGCTCATCAAATTCTAGCGATTCTGAAAATGAAGAAGCAAATCTATGTTTGATGGCTAATCACGATGATTCTGATAATGAGGTAAATTCTACTTGCAATGAAAATGACTATAATGATTTGTATGATGCTTTTCAACAATTACTTGTTAAATCTAGTAAATTGGATACTGCTCACAAAAAGTTAAAATCTGATTTTAAAGATTTGTAGGGTAAATTTGAAAAATCTCTTGAAGAAGAAGAATTTCTAAAAAATAAAATTTCAATATTAGAAAATAGAGAAAAAGAAACTGTTGAATGTGCTTCATGTAAAAGTTACATGTTTGATATATGTATTTTAGAAAAACATCTTGAAGATGCCTTAGAAAATAAAAACTGTGAAAAATTTGATCTCAAGAAAAATCCAAATAAGACCAAGCATGCTCATAATCATGGTTTAAAAAATAAAACTAATAGAACTCGTAGAGTTTGGGTAGAAAAAGGAGCATCTCATTCTATGAATACATATGCATGTACTGCTACATGTTTTTATTGCATGAAACATGGTCATACTTCAAACAAATACAATATTAAACATTTTGGTGTTCCAAATGGAAAGTATCATTTGGTGCCTGTTCATAAGTAGATATTTTTCTTCTAACCCCAAGGACCCAAACAAGTTGTTGGGGACCTAAATAAATTGTTTCCTTATTTTGCAGATGACATCTAAATCCAGAAGATCAATGTGGTATCTCGATAGCGGTTGTTCAAGACACATGACTGGAGACAAAAAGAAGTTTAAGAACTTTAAAAGAAAGGAACAAGAATTTGTCACTTATGGGGATAACAACAAGGGAAAAATACTTGGAACAGGTGATGTAGGTGGAGGAAATACTTTGGAGATCAAGGATGTACTGTATGTGGAAGGACTAAAACACAATCTTCTCAGT
>Ga0214543_1007516_pt1 | contig 18596 bp, 9 predicted proteins | sample CNSS2metaG_FD_160094 | JGI IMG/M metagenome (GOLD analysis project Ga0214543, IMG submission 160094) | Root nodule microbial communities from cowpea collected in UCLA plant growth center, Los Angeles, California, USA - CNSS2 | ecosystem: Host-associated > Plants > Roots > Nodule | place: USA...
ATACAAAAAAATATATAAATATATTATTATATATATATATATATATATATATATATATAATACATCTTAATGTTTTAATATTTATATGAAAATTGAAAAAAATTCCTTAACTAACTTATGTTTAGAAATTTCAAAATTAAATAATTGTTATATATAGACCATTCTTGTGAAAGATGCTCAATATACAGTGTCTTTAAAAGGTGTGTATTTTGATTTATTTTAGCAATCTACATCTTAATTATAGAATATTGTGCCGGAATACATGGTACGGATGATACGTAAATAAAGTGTAGTTTGTGTATCTTTCTTTACCATCGAAATGTTTCAAAAATCATGTAACACTTCTTGAATATTTTTTTTATTCAAATTTAATTTTATGGATTTCATTATTAAATAAAAAATTATTATTGAATAGATATGTGATAGGTATGCCAAACAAAACTTTGTAAAGGCAACATAATAAATAATGGTAAGATGGGTGTAATTTTTGGAGGGTTGTTCTGTTGTGTTGGGTGAAGCACCTTGCAAATTCATTGCAATCTTTAAGGCGTAATAGTTGAAGCCTTCATTCACTTCTTTTCCCGTTCACGCACGGATGCTTCTCATAACCAAAGTAAATTAATTCAACATAGTTAACAGAAATTAATGCTGCGTTTTGTGGCATTGCTATTTAATTATTCTCAACCACTACAATTACAAATGTTGTTGTAAAGAGACATTTTTTAATTTAATTTCTCAACTGACGTGTTGTTTTTGTTTACTTTCTCACGTTATTTCAGAAACTTGTTTTCTGAGTACTTCTCATGATTTCAATCCATTCAATGTAATTCGTAAAAACTAATTTCAAAAATAAAAACAAAATCAATTCAAAAAATTAATCAAGTAATAGTGTGTATATATATAATACTTGTATAGATGTATGTTTATGAAACTATTATATAATAATTTTTTATGGTCTTCATTTGAATGAATTTGACTAGAATGCATAATTAACCATGGAAATGCTTTTTTTTTTCACTATCATCCAATAATAATATATTCTCATGCATAACAAGTTTGTTAAATTTTACAATAATTACTTTAAAACAGTTTTGATTGCTTTAAAATAAAATATAACAAATTTCATATTGATAAGCACTGAATATTAAACCCTTATTTAAATCAAAATTTATTGTAATAATGTTCTCCAAGTTATCAGTTTTGAATTAGTTTGGAAGTTGTTTGTTGCGTTCGTTTTAAAAATTTATGACTCCTATGTTTTATATTGAAATAGATTTACTTAAAAAGCATACTATATATTTGATTATGTTGGATTTTGTTTTGTAATCTACTTAGTGTTGGATCGAGTATTACGATTGGTATTTTCAGTTTTATTCAATCTTGCTGGAATGCTGAGTTGTATATTCAAAATATTATGGTTTTTTATCAGTGGGTAATTTTCATGAACTAAAATAATATTTTGAATAATAATAAAAAAAAAACAAAAAGTTGAAAAAATCAAAATTAAAAATAATATTAATTTATATTACAATTTTCATCTTACAATTCAACTTAAACGATTTTAATAACTGATAATTGTTATATTTTAATTATTTACTATTATCATACTTAAATCAATTTATTATCATATTTATGTTTAAATTAAATCACTTTTTTTCTTTAAAAAAAAAATCTAGAATGAATCACCTTTATGTGTCGTACTCTAGGAGTGTGGGCTTTCTTTCATTGGGCCGGCAAACATTTTGGGCCAATAATGTATGTTCAAACTTGGGCTTGGATCAGTCAAAGAAAGAAACGTACGTCGATGCATTAACTTAAATATTATTTCCAGTCTTTAAATTTATTTTCTTAATTATTGTTTATCAAATTTTTAATTTTAACGTTTGAAATATGAATTTGTGTATCCTAAATGGCCAAGAATTATAGCATGTTTTAACGTTGTCAAGCGCGCATATTTGTTTTTTGCGCCAAATATATGAACAATGAATGAAACGTACGTAAAGTAGCTTGTAGCAAACGACACACTTGTTAGTTGGCCACCATTCTTTTTCCTCACCCATCAGCCAAAAATGCGTCACCCCTGGCTTGAATAAATAATTTCTATATTATGTTCATATGAAAATTATTTATTACTTACCGTACAAACCAAGTAAAGAGAATGATAGAAATATCTACAAGAGAGTTTTAAATCATTTAGTTTACATAAATTTTGGCTGCTTGCGTGGTTTATCAGATAATTATATATTTCGTGGCATATTCTATGCTTCACCAAATGAGACAGGTCAATTTGTCCTAAAAAACTGAACAATAATTGAGTTGCATAATATAAACGATTCCATTTCAACTCTGGAATATTCAACTGATACTATCAATACTCTGCATCAAGATCTGCATTGACATATTGATTATGGTATAGCACTCAGCACAGCTAAGCAACTCTCCTACACGAATCAGTAAACCAGAACATTCGATGTCTACATGTTAAGTACAAGGTCTTTTATTAGAAAAAGCTTCACTTATATATGGGAATTTAAAGTTTGAATACTGTTCTGTAATTAGACATGGGTGGGAGTTGTGTTTGGAGGTGTTGGAGCTGAAGCCACGCGTTTTCCTCTCTCAGATCGGCTATTCTCGGCGAACTTGAGACTTGACTGGTGCAAGCCCTTCTGTTTCTCCTCTTCATTCCATTCAGAGGTGTAATAGAGTTCTTCGTTGACATCTTTTGAGGGGGGTAGGAACATGCTACCCCACTGTGGGAAATGAACAAGAGTCACAGGAAGAGTGCAAGCCACTATCATCGCCCCCATCAAGGAGAGACCCGTGGAAGTGGAGAATTTCGAGGTTGAAAAGAAAACCAATTGGGTCAAACCAGACCCAAAGTTTCCACCTGCACCAGTAAGACCTGATATGATCCCCAAAGACCTTCTTGAGATGAAAGGAATGATACCAAAAGTTGCACCACATGCAGCTTGAGCTCCTATAGAGAACAAAATCATGGTCAACACAGCAATAGGAAGAGAATTGGCACGGCCCAGCCAGATACAGAAAGCCCCTCCTAAGGTTTGGAGGATCCAAAGGGTCCACAATCTTCCCCTCATGCCAAACAACCTCCCTGCAACATCGGAAGCATACCCTCCAAAGGGTCGAGCAACTATGTTTGCCATTCCAAATGAGGCAGCAATGATCCCAGCAGTGTGAAGCTTCAGATTAAATCTGTTTCATATTCATTCAATAATTCATTATGTAAGGTTCAAACACCAATTTGTTGCGGAACAGGAATTAAAGTAATGCATGAATGAACTAACCTGTCATAGAAATACTCGGCAATGACATTGTCTGTTGTCAATTCAACTCCCATCGAGTACCCATAGAGAAGAGCAAAAATCCATGTTCTGTAATTCGTTATGGCATACCATAGCACCTGAACAAATATTTGAAATTCGTTACTTCATGGAAAAGTATAATCACTGTAATTTGTTATGCCATATTGAAAATATCTTTTTGGATCACTAACCTTAGAAAACTTATCTCTGGCTACATCACCCTTTTTCTGCAAGGCCCCAAGGTTTCCATCAGGCAAGTCCTGACCTAAAGTTAGGACCAGGATCCCCATGATGACATGCAACCAACCCGGAACAAAGAATGCAATCCTCCAAGCGGTGAAGGGAGTAGCCCCGGCTCTTCTGATAAGTTCGTACACCAAAGGCATTATGAGCTGGGTGGCTCCGCCACCCATGTTCCCCCACCCCGCCGCGGTACCATTCGCTAGCCCTATGATCTTGCTGTTGAACATGGTGCTCATCCAGTACTGGCAAGACACGAAGGTGGCCAAGGAGAACCCTATCAAGAACCGAACCGCTATATACCCAGAAGCATCGCTCACAAAGGACATGCAAAAGACGGTGGGGGCGGAGAGCATGATGAGGAAGGCGCAGCCATAACGTGGACCCAAGAGGTCGCACACTGCACCCATTGCAAGCCTAGAGAAAATGCTTCCGGACACAGAAGCAACGCCGGCGTTTCCAATGTCGCTTTTGGTGAGGTTGAGGTTGTCGCGGATGATGGGGACAAGAGGGGCTGCTGCGAAGGTGGAGACAAAGCAGGTGAAGAAGGAGATCCACGAAAGGTGGAAGGTTCTCATGTGGGGATTGGCGAGAGAGAAGAGTTTGAAAACCTTGGCCTTGTGTTCAGAATCTACAGGGAGAGCAAATTTGGCTGTGGTGTCGGTGGGAACCATTGGAGAGGCAACTGAGGCTACGAATGTTTGTTCTCTTCCTGTGACTCCATGCATGGAGCTTCCAGGAGAGCCTTCGATCTCAGCCATTTGAGCTTGACAACAATGGCGGATGAAGAGGTAGAATAGGGATTGAAGTGTTGGTACTGTGAAGAACAGGGAAGAGGTGTGGTGTGGCTTTATAGTGAAGAAGGAGTTGACTGTGTAAGAATGTGGTACGAGGCAAGTGGGTTCCCAAGGAGAGTGGAACTCAAAAATAAAAAGTAATATTTCCATTTCGCCGCATATATCTGCAGCGTGTAACGCGTAGATGTCTCATGGTATATCCCAAAGGTAAAGAATCTCGCGATGATACTGAATGAATAGATAAATAAAATATAACACTTTCCTGCTGCTACACGCTTGTGTGCATGTTTTCATCGGAATGCATGTACGTAAATATGATGAGGTAACAAATGAGGTCGGTAAAATTACAACATGATATTTTATAATTCATCAGTTAGATTCATTAAAATCTTTGCTACACAAGTTATCTAAAATGTATAATAAATCAAATGCTAACCAAGCTTTGGTTTAACGGATGAGCAGTTGAATAATAGGATGTTGGAATGAAGTTTTATCTGAAGGAGGGAATATTTTTAGTAGGAATTAAATGGGGTTAATGATTTCAAGCAAGAGATTTCACGATGTATATCATCGACTCAAGAATATCAAGAATAGGACACATGAAAATGGAAGGAAGAAAATACCAAAACTTTTACTATTAAATCATTATAATATATAAAAAATGGATGCAATGGAAAACAAATATTTTTACACAAAAATATGCATTACAAAATGATTGACGCAAAGATAGTTTAGGGGGATGAGAAGAATACAACTATCTTTCAATTTTATGTGTTTTTGTGTGCAACTAAATAATCAATTAAAAACCTATTTTATAAGTCTATAGCACTTACCTTGTCTGAAATATTTGCTATAAATACACATGAATAACAATAATATAACACAATCGGACATTTCAATCGATTTTATATGCCTTGTATGAATGAATATAAAAGATAATAGGATTAGAAAAATTATGTGAATTTCTATGACAAGTATACGTAACCATAGGAATATTTAAAAACAAACAAAGGATGATAAAAAAAATTAGAATGACATATTTAAAAGCTTAGAACATAGGTAAAAAAAATATTGAAAACAATTTTTTCATATCTGAATGGTGTTTTATGTCAAAAAAAATTTATCTAATGTGTTAAGACAGTTCAAATGTGAGCTAAAAATAGAGGTCACATATACTATATTCTTATTTTTGTATTTTATTCTAACTCAGTGTTTATATATTGTTAAATTTTTTAAACAATCTTATTACAAAAGAAATGACTACATTTTGAAATTATAAGAAAGAAACACATTAAAGGTACTATTACAAATTTTCATATTATATGGGAATTTTCTTGTAAATTTATTAAAATATTTGTAAGAAAAGACTTTTTTCTGTCATTTTTTCCAATAATTTTAATTGGCAGGTAATTTTTTCATGGATAATCATTTCCTACAAAATTATAAAATTTGCAAGTATTTCTTACAAAATTTATTGTAAAAAGTGTTTTGTACAAAATATTTTACAAGAAAATTGGTAGCAATTTCTTGCAATTTTTTTTAACAACAAAATTTGTAAGTATTTCTTAGAAAAAAATTCAAAACAAAATTGACAAGAAATATGAGTCCTTTTTAGTAGTGAGAGAATATATCTCATGTGGACTTCATTAGAAAAATATGATTTCTCAGGTCTCATTGGTGTTTGTTCTCCCCAGTGAAACCCCATCTGTAAAACCTAACAAGTGGTATCAGAGCCGATGGTTAAAATCGGCTCAGACGAGTATAGTATGGTCTTAGTATCGAAAGTCTTCCTAGCAAGGGTTTCAGGTAAGCGTGTCCTGTTAGGAAGAACGACGGTACAGTAAAGGAGTACTCGTGGTTGGGAATGCTTCCGCTGGAGGAGGAGTGTACCAATGTGGTTGAAGGAACTCACCCTTGAGGGGGAGATTGTTTAGGAATCAGTGTGAGTCTAAGTCTCACATTGACTATAAATGAGAAAGTAGAGCACTATATAAGAATAAAGATCCATAAACCTATTGTCTTAAGGTTTTGGGTTGAGAGTGGTGTCAATACCTTATGTGGTTAGGCGCAGGTCTCATTGGTGTTTGTTCTCCTCAGTGATACCCCCTCTATAGTCCTAACAAGTGGTATCAGAACCGATGGTTAAAATTGGCTCAGACGAGTGCAGTATGGTTCTAATATGGAAAGTCTTTCTGGAAAGGGTCCCAGGTAAGCGTGTCCCATTGAGAAAAACGACGGTACAGAAAAGGGCAGAAAAATGAGTACTCGTGGTTGGGAATGCTTCCGCTGGAGGGGGAGTGTACCAATGTGGTTGAAGGAACTCACCCTTGAGGGGGAGATTGTTAGGAATCAGTGTGAGTCTAAGTCTCACATTGACTATAAATGAGAAAGTAGAGCACTATATAAGAATAAAGATCCATAAACCCATTGTCTTAAGGTTTTGGGTTGAGAGTGGTGTCAATACTTTATGTGGTTAGGCGCAGGTCTCATTGGTGTTTGTTCTCCTCAGTGATACCCCCTCTATAGTCCTAACAAGTGGTATCAGAACCGATGGTTAAAATTGGCTCAGACGAGTGCAGTATGGTTCTAATATGGAAAGTCTTTCTGGAAAGGGTCCCAGGTAAGCGTGTCCCATTGAGAAGAACGACGGTATAGAAAAGGGCAGAAAAATGAGTACTCATGGTTGGGAATGCTTCTGCTGGAGGGAGAGTGTACCAACGTGGTTGAAGGGAAGGGACTTACCCTTGAGGGGGAGATTGTTAGGAATTCAAGTGAGTTTAAGTCTCACATTGACTATAAGGATAAAGACCCATAAACTCATTGTCGTAAGGTTTTGGGTTGAGAGTGGTGTTAAATCCTTATGTGGTTGTACTTATGTCTCATTGGTGTTGTTTCTCTCAAATGATACCTCATCTATACAACATAACAGAATATATGTATAAATATACTTTTTTTGTAATGTTTTGGATTTACAAAGATCATAAGGTGTTGTTCGAGTTGTGTGTTATATGTATGACCTTTGTATTTTGAAAAGTGAATCTAGTATCTGAAATTTTCTTATTCACACTTTCAATATATTAATTGATATACTTATATTCGGATTGAGACATTTTTAATACCTCTCTTTTTTTTATTTATATTAGTTATTAATTATGAAAAAAGATTTATGATTCAATTTTTTATAATAGTTTTAACATTATTTGAAGTGAGATATTTAAAGGTTAATGAAATTAAGTAAACTGTAAATAATTAAACTATTCTGAATTACAAGTTTTCTTATCAAAATGTATTCCATAATAGGAGTATTTTTTTTTTCAATTTAAAAGAGAGGTTAATGCTGACCAAAAGGGAATTGTTTACTGAATTGAAAAATGAAATTGTTAAGATTAAAAAAGCCAATTTTGGGGATAAATTTAAGGAAGCGAAGTAGTATACGTCATCGTATCGTCAACTACTAAAGATATTTTGTTATTTGCTTTTCCAATAATTTGTACGGAACAAAAATACGGAAATGCTAAGTCGTAATATATGTGCCAAATTATGATTATTATTTTATCTAACTTTAATTATCTTTTAATTAACATTAGACATGCCCAATGGATAAGCTTTGCAGAAAGATTTTTTTTTTAATGGTTACTTAAAATATTATTCAATACATGAAGGAAAAGAAGGTAGAATCTGTCATGCAGCCATATTATAATTTTTATTTGTTCTATATTACAAAATTTTAACCTGTTTATAAAAAAACCTTTAATTTAAAATACATTGTAATACCTTAAATTGTTTTTACTAAAATCACACCATGTTTAGCTTGTAAAAGACCCCCAAAACATCTTAAATATATTACAACAACTTTTAGTTTGAATGACATTAACTTGGTAGTTTTAAACATTTTTTTGGATTAGTTAACAAAATATGTCTCGTTAACGAATGAAATCCAGCGTAATTAAACAAAATAACTGGTGATTTTTTTTTTAATAAAAATGATACTTTCTCAACGACTATTAAAACACTTAAGTACACTATAATTTAGTTACAAGTTTTCTCTATAATAATTTAATTATAAAGTATTACGTCTATACATTTTACTTATTGATTATATAATAACAGCTTCAAAAGTTATGTATACTAATAATACTATCTTATTAATTGATAGTTTTAAAAGTCAAATTTTCAAACTCTGTTCAAATTTAATGATTAATTTTACAATTTATTTCGATCGGACATGTGTTATTTTCTAGATTATTAAATTTATTTCCCACATATAGTGTGTGATGTCCTTTCTGAAATTCATTAGTTAAAAAAAAAGTCAAATTTATGGGTTTTGTCGGCATTATATCAAATTATTAAGTTGAATTTTAAATATAGCCACTTTTGAAACATCCATAATCCATGTTGTTAGCATGCAAGTTGTATTAAAACGACATTTCAACATGGCCAACTTGATTAAAATCGAGGTTTGACAAAACTAAACAACATTTTGGTTAATTAATTACAGACAGTGGATTTAACATAAAATCGTATATATATAATTAATTCTTTTAAAAAAATCATATTATGATATCATGTCATCGTATAATATGTATGTATACATATGTATTACTCGTCATCTCAATCCATTTTGTTGTTTACATGTTGTCGAAGTTGACTTTATATATGAAATAATAAAAATGAAAAAGTCTTAAGCAATAATAATTGGTTAATGAAAATTTCTTAGGTGTGTAATTGAAAGTTGTTGCAAATGATGGCAACACAAACTATAACTTACACACTCAACCTACCCTTTCAAGAGCTCTTAGAGTTTAAGAAGTATTGTAATTAGCATAAGCGTAGACCTTTTTTGTAATAATAATTATATAATCGCATATTCGCTGAATATAAGAGCTTTTCCATTTTTTATAAGAACTTGTGTTTATCATGTTAATGGTAAAGAGCTCTTTTTATCTTTTTAAGCATTCACTAACTACATGAACTTGATATTTTATTTATTTATTTAATTTGGAGACAGTGATTTTAAAAGATGAAAATATATGAATGTAATAATATTGATAATACTAGATCAATTTTATAAACCATTCTTGAAATATTATCAGTTATTTATGAATATTTAGATATTACTTACAAATTATTATTGTTTTTTAATAATTTATTTTAATTATATTGTTTGTAATAGTAATAACTTATATAATTCACCGATAACTTTATACGAGTCATCAAAGAATTCGTTAGTTGATTTTTTTTTTATAATAAATATGTATTTTGCATAGTTTATGAGAGAGTGTGGGGATATTTTAAAAATGGTTTTAATTGTGTCAACGGATAATCAATTTAAGTTGGAATACACACGGAATCTAATCCACAAGAATAAAATTGAAAGAAAAGAACTACACATTTGAAGTACCTAACTTATATATTTTACGCAATTTTTTTTTTCTATTGACAAATATTAATATATTATTTCTTTTCAGTTGAGTATTCATATCTACACCCTATCCCTTTCTTCGACTATTATAACCAGGCTAATGTTATATCTCCATGATTTGTGCAATTGAAATCTAATAAACTAAAAATCTAACACTAAATTTTCAATTAAGACTTTAAAAAAAATTAAAAACTAAATTACAATTCATATTGTTCCCATTATTCGGTCACAATTTTTAGTTTGCGATATTTTTTGCTTTATCGTTGACTGATTATAGTCTCCAGATTTAAGATAATTTGTAATTTTAGTTTAATATTTAGTTATGCATATATTCAATTGTTTACTTTTTAGTTAATCAAAATACTACTCAGCACCTTAAATTATTGTGTGAATTCTAGAATTCAATTGGATGAAAAAGTAAACTAAATATAACATATACAAATATTGATAACTGAATGGAAATTGTGTATTTGAAAAAATATAAGGATTAAAATATAACAAAAGAGGAAAAGAATAAAAAAATGGGTTCAAATATAAAAATAACTAAAGTTATAATGATTTAATTAAATTTTAAGTTTTTGATAAATTTTAATATTTTTAATTAAGTTTCTATTAATTGTTCAAATTTTGTATATTTTTTAATTAAATATATGTGATTTAATTTTTTTTACTGCGTGATATGGTTGCTATTTTAACTACTTATTCTGCATTTTTTTTAAATGTGAGATTTTTATGTTTAATGTAAAACGATATTAAATAACGAATAAATTTTATTACTCTAATTAAAAATATATTAGCCTCATATTTATAATTAAATCATAAAAACTTAATTCAAACACATAATGATTTTGAATGCAGATGTGAAACTTAATTAAGCCAATTGTATTTAGCATATTAAAATGGAAAATAAAAACGAAGCTGTAGAAAAAATGTAAAGGATGCAATTAGCATTTCCACCAGTAAACTGGAAATTTAAAGCCCATGTTAAAATCCGTGCAGTTGTAGGCTAAGAACATCAGCCCAATTTCATTCAGCCCATTCAGTGATTGGACTGGACGGTGGAGCCTGCTTCACTATTTGGACAGCAGCAATTGTTCAACGAAGGAGCCCACGTAAATTAACAATTGAAAACATAGATGTTTTTTTGCCAATACTAACAAAAGTTATTGTTCACACAAAAAATCTCCGAATTTTGTATAGATTCGAGAGAACTTAATTTCTTTACAAAATTTTGGAAATTTTGATCAACAGGTAATTCGTTGTTTTGATAATTAGTTTAATTAAAAATTTGAAATCCACAAAGAATTTATTATATAAAGTTTTGCAGAAAACATTCCTACAATATATATATATATATATATATATATATATATATATATAATATTTCTTATTTTATTAGAATGATTGCACAAATTAAATAAATCAATATAGATATTTTTTTAAATGTAAGGTAATAAATCAAAAGAGTGTCTAAAGGAAAGAGAACACATTCTACCCATAAAAGGAGTGATTTTAAATAATAATTATTTAAAATTAATCTATTATCTTTATGATGAAATGCAGGTATTTTAAATAAAGTATAAATAGCAATGTTGCTAGTAGTGGCTGTTGTTTTTTTCATGGTTATGCTGTGAGATAGCACAATACTCTTTGGTTGGATTTTGTTGATAGATTTAATTAAGTTCTGAGTTTTTTCTTTTTAACAAATCAGGGTATTTATAGTTGTATTTTTAATATTTTTTATTAAATATTTGAATTTTTTCAATTGAAGTTTTGTAATTTCATTTTTGTTAATTGAATGGTGTTGTTGTTGTTTTGTTTTTTTATCTTGTTTTTGTTCTTACCTATTAAGAAATGTGAAAAATTTGCGATTAATAATATAAGATTTTAATTAATGTTAAATGACAATGTCTTTAATTGTTTTAATATTAAACTTGTGAAGATAAAAAATAAATGACGGAATAAGATAATTATGTCATTCAATTAATTAAAAAAACTAAAATAAATATGAAAACTTTAATCATCTAATAAACAAAAAATTAATAAAAATTCAATTAAGTATACACAAAAATTTAGACAATATTTAAAACTTTTCTTATTAACATATATTGATATGAATCTTGTTTTTACTTTTTCAGGAAAAAAAATACTCACATATTCAAAAGCTAAAAAAACATATGCACATATTACTTAATTATGTGAAACATTGTAAACATTACAAAATATTATTCAACACTCTTTGGTTGATGAAACTAAGTTATTAAATATTATGAAAAAAATAAAGATAAAATGAATGTATGTAAAAATAAACTTATATCTGCCTTCTGGTGGAAGATTTAAATTATTTGTATGATATTTAAAATAAAAAAAATACCTTAAAATATTTTTTAATTTGATTTTTAGTTTCTCTGAAAAAAAGAAACTGACCATTTTTAATCTTTTATTTATTTCTTTCCTTCAAATTCTTTCATTTATTTAGTGACTTATCCTCACTATAACCTCATCAATGAACCCCACAAAATAACTCACTTAAAAAATTGTATCAGGTTCATCCACCCCAATTTCTAAGCGAATTTATTTTTTTAATAAAAAATTTAAATAAAGAGCTTATATTTTTAAAATTTAAGTCATATTTATTAAATTATTTTTAATTTTATATATAACAATTTGGCACTTAAATAAATATAAACTATAATAAATGTATGTATTTTGAAAAGTAATATTACTTTTAAAATTAAAAATATTATATAATAAATATGTATGATACAGGTTGACTTACACTTGTAGACTGGTCCAACCCTTTTAGAATATGGATTAAATGGGTCGGATTAAAAATGGTCCCCTTCAATTTACACAACATTTTTTTTTTTTAGTTTAATCTAACTCTTTTTATACATTTTTCATATATTTGTATTCAATCAAACTTATTTTAATAAGTATAGTCACTTTCATAAATGTACCATTTAGCTTTTCTTAATGTAATTTTTAATATCAATTTTGAATCTGACAATTTAATCGTCATAAAAGTATTATACTTAAAATATAGGGTACAAAAGATTACAATTCTTACTAGGCTGAATTATAGTTGTGTTCTTTACATTTTACTAAATACGTAATTTTCGTCTCCAATTTATTTTTTAAAAATTTTAGTATTTAGATTGTTTTTTTTCATGATTTTGATTTCTTAATTTGTTTTTCAGTTATTTTTTGAACTTATTATGTTCAGTTTAGTTGTTCTTAACTCGGACATGACCGTTACATTATGGTCATGGCTTCTCTATTATAAGATTAAGAAGTGTAGCTGCTGCATGTACTCGGTACCAAATATAATTTGGCAATGGTTTAATATATTCTTTTAATAAGAAAACTAAATAAATTTATAAATAATTAAAATTACGCAAGAAAAAAAAAGACTAAAATCGTGGATAATTGAAACTTAAGCGACAAAAATTGAAAAAGAAAAAGTATGATTTAAATTGTGGATTTTGTAAAATATAAAAACCAAAAGTACAAGTAAACCTCTTTTCTATTCAACTTAACAAAAAATATAATTTAACTTTTATTGTTATAGTAGAGATGGATCACATCTTGAATAATTTAGAAATATTAACTTTATTTTGTTTTTATTTTACTTTTAGAAGAAATTATAACTCGAATGAATACTATACGAAAACTGACCTGTCCAATGATCAAATCATTGAGAGTTTAATTTAAATAGTTTATCTAACAAATTTGATTAGTCTAATGACTAAAATTTTCAAAATTTCAATTGATTGAATTTCGCGCAACAAGAAATTTGTTCATTTAACCACTTTGTATGATTTAAAAATTCAAATAAATGTTGAAAGTTCCAAATCGACTAGAGATAAAGCCAATTTACAATGTATAAATCGGTGCAATCCTCATCTTACAAGTTGGTTTTATGAGGTTAAGTTAGGCTTAGAACTCACTTCTAACATAGTATCAAAATCATTGTTTTAAAAGAAAATTAAAGTCTATCTTAGCGAACTTTCTCTTGGACATTCTATTCTACCTGATATCGGACCGCTAACGAATTACCCACTAATTTCTTGTCCCATACACAAGATAAATGATTTTATGGAATTGAGTTACACTCAAAATTCATTTCTAACAACAAAATATAACAAGTGATCCAAAGGGTACAATAAGACTGTTTTTTTTATTTTTTATTTCATATGCCTAACATGAACTATTTTGTTTTAAAATATTAACTTAAACCAATTTTAACTCATTTGATGTATTATAACTTTTCACTGCTCAACATGAAAAAAATATTTGAATTTGTATTCATTTTTTTAAATAAAAATAATAGTCTCAAATATTTTTAAGCTTTTAATATCTTGTTTATTCAAAATAAAATAAAATTGTTTACAATAAACCAGAAATAAATGAATTATATTACAAGATGAAATATTATGACCATATTTCTAAAAATTTAAATTCAAGCTCAAACATTTGAAGTAAATTTGAATAACATAATTTTTACAAAAAAAAATCAAATATTATGACCACATAAACTTTAGGTCTATATGATCTACCTTAAGGTGCTATAAAAGCTTAACTATCCCTACCTGTTAAATCTTGTTTAAATTTAAAGTTAAGCTTCCAACTACTCATATCAAACAGGAAAGTTAAACCTATACATAAAAACTTTGATCAATATATACGTAAACATACTTTATGATCTTGGACTAAGGAAGATTTATCAATATTCTAAATACCTCAGGCAAGACCCTAAGTCTTCATACATATAAAACTTCCAAAATCAAAATGGAACTTGCTTTTAAACAGGTTTTGATAGAACAATCTTGTTCTTAAGGTAGATCGGAGTGTACAAAGGATAAACAACTATTTGAAAAATGTAGAAAAAACATAAAGAGAAAATGGTCTAAAAAGATATTATTTTTTTCTTAAAATATATGTTTAAATTGTTAATTTATTCTATTTATTATTAATTAATAAAATAGACGTGATTTTCAGTTTTTTTACATCGCTATTTTGAAAGAGTAGATGTTTTTTTTTTCTTTTGAGAGCATGATATTATTTTGAGGCTGATTAATTGATACAGTTTTGGGATGTTACGTAGTTGGTCGAAAAAGTCTGAAATATTAAAACTATTTTGTATCAAGATTCCCCAGAAATTGATTGTCAATAAGTGTCATAAACTGAATACATTTATTACCATGAAACATTATAACTATTTTGTATAATGATTCATCAATTCTATGTGACTAAGTTTGGTGTAGACATTTTACTAAATTTGTATAAAAATTAAATTTTGTATAAAGATTCCCATAAATTGAGTGTGAATAAGTGTAATAAAGTGAATAGATTTGTTAGTTTAGGTATACCATGAAACATTATAAGTATTATTCATGAATTGAATGAGTGAGTTTATAGATGGAAGCGAAGAGAGTCCTTTGAAGTGCATGTCTGCCCCATTTACACCTAGTAGTATGACATACACACTGTGAGTGACAGTGAGGGACCATATCATACCATAAAATGTACAATACACATAAACCATGGGGACCAAAATACCCCACTCACCACTACCCATTCCAACCAACATAAATACTCTTTTTCATTTCAACCTTTTCATTTTCCAACATTTTAAAAATAATGAAAATTTTTGACTATTAAATTTTGATAATCTCTACTTACAACATGATGTGACATTTTTTAAGTGATTTTAAAATATTAAGAATGAAAAAGTAAAAAAATAAAAAATCACTTTAAAGATGCTTCCGAAGATTGTATGAGAAAGTTGTTAAAGTTTAATAATAAAAAATCATTTTTCAAAATAATAACAATCGAACTACTTTATCTCACTGTTTTCTTGAACAATCAAACCCACCCTTCTTCAAACCATGCTTCATTCAAAATGGTTTAGATTAATCAGATTATGGAAATTTTATCCCCATCTTATGCTTAGCCGAATGACTTCTATTTAGGCATAAAACGGGTCCACTAATTGTATACCCTTTCCAACATGGTACAAAAAAAAAATTAACCTAGTCTAACATCTCTTTATGGGCCATGAGTAAAAAACAACCAACTTATAGAAATGAGGCTGAATTTTATGTTTTCATGTCCACCACCTTATAATTGTTCAAAGTTTAAGTTTGAATGACTTCACATTTTTGAATGATTTTGCCAAAGTCTTGTTTTGGACACATTCTAGTTGTTAGTATTATGTTGATGATGAAAGTTGAACCTAAAACCTTTTTAATCCACTTGAAAATTAGGAGAAATAAAGTTAATTTGGTGGTAAAATTTGAAAAAAGAGTAAGAGAAATTGTGGGTTCAATTGTTCTGACTAACCTTATCTATATTTTACCATTAAACTAATTTTATAACTCCTTTTGCTGTTATTAAATTATGTGATAACATATCATATAAATGATAAACTTAGAAAATTATGAAGGAAAAAATTACCATCATCAAACAATAGCAAATAAATTACCGATTTTAAAAGGAAAAATATAATAAAAAAGCTATTGTTGATTTGTAAGTTTTTTTCTTTTACTAAAGATAACATACAATTGTACTTTTTATATAAGAACAAATGAAAAATATGGTTTTAGATTTATTATACGGGAAAAAGAATTCAAGATTTGAAATAAGAATAAAGAACATCAACTATAAATAATTCTAAGACAAATAAAAAATCACTTTGATAATCCAAACATGGGCTAATTAGTGACAGAACAATATTACAATGTTTAACTCAATATGCGAAGATGTCCCTACGACTAGACATATATGTGAGTATGGTTAACAATGGATTGTTACTTTGTCTCAAAGTCTAACAGCAACATGCCAATGTATGGGGAACATGTAGTTATCTTGCTTTGTCGTTGTACATTTTTTTCTATGATTAAAATCTAAACATATCCTATTCTTATTTAGTACAAATACAATTTTTAAAAAACTAAAGTACCTAAACCAAATTCTTTTATAACTCTAACTGAATAAAACTAGTTTTTTTTTTCTTTTAATTTTATAAACAATATATTAAAAATATAATCCTGTTTGTAATTTATTTTTTCCAGAAGTTGAAGTTAGCAGTTCCCTATTTTATTTGCTGTTGCATTTGGAAAAATTAAATTGAGAGTAAGTGTTATCAGATATAAAAGACAGGTATTGAGGTTTGTAAAACTCAGGATGTAAAACTAAATAAACAGACATACACCAGCTATATAAAGTTTATAATCAAAATCTCACAAATGTAAGACAACTTTGCAATTTATAATTATTTTTACAAGCATCTGATATAAATTTTTACTATTTATAATTTTTTTCTTCACTCCTTTCTCGTATATGAAGTCATGAATTTGCTTCTGCATCATACATAGTATTGCAAAATAAAATAGTTACTGATTAATTGCACAGGCAAAGAAAAGTTATACAACACATTACTGTAATGGTTTAGGGTAAAAACAAAAGACAGTATTTCTCTTGGCAATTGCATGATTTAATTCAGTAACCCCAAACATTGATAAGATCAATAGAGGAAGAATATTTTTAAAAAACTTGGATAAATGGTTACCTTTTTATTTTAAAAATGTATAACAGACTCGTTCCCATCACAATTTCCTTACACCAATAACAAATAATTTATAATGAAAATATTATTAAATCCTTAAGCAATGCTTTTTGAGATACTAGCTAGTTAGGGAAATTCTAAATATCATTCAGACCAACTTCACAGTTTATTTTGATCATACATAGAACACTCTAAACTTTTATAATATAGTATTTTCTTAACACATTATTTTTTCTTGAACTCAAACAGTTGATATAGAACTTCATAATAATGTGGATGACTTTTACACACTGTGATATCATTCTGATTGAACTCTTTTTCTGTATGTGCTCGCTTCATTAGTTGTAACATCATTCATAGACTTATTTCTCTTGTCTCATGATTAATCTTTGTTGTACAGAAATAATTTCTCAACTTTTATGGCAAAAAGGAGACACTATGATCGTTAAACTGCCTGTATGTCAGTGAAAACCAAACAAAATAATGGCATTGTATCCTCCAGCAAGGGGAGAGAGAACACCAAGATCTGTATGCAGTACGAAGAAATAGGGCAAGATAGTGAAGAGAGTGTTTGGCATAATTTCAACAAGTGGAGAAAAATATGTGAACCAAGATTGGACAGCGATGCCAGCACACAAATTTCCATGATAACATCTTAAATATAGACTGAATTATCACTGTCATAAATATTCAACAATATTATATTATTCTGCAAAATTAAAACCTTCTTCTACTACTTAGATCTTTGACCAATAATAATGTGTATAATAAGAGAGGTGAATAATAATGGATCCATGGGGGGTGAAATATCTCTGCTGTTGATATTACTTACCAAGGGTTCAACCATTGTAGCGATTTCTGTGCATGCTAAACCCAAAACTTTGACATGAATCTAAGACAAAAGTCCGTGGTTGGACATAACCAAGTTCCAAGCCAGCTTCAATTTTCAGTGATCCTCATATGCAAGCCACTTGGAATAGAATGTCCATATTTATAATATATTTCATTAAATTCCTGCATATAATATTAAATGTGGTAATAAAAAGGACAAAATTTTAGACACGGGAACCCCACCCCCTATCCGAGAAAAACTACAACAATATCAGTAATTAAAAGCACAGGTTTATCAAGTTAACAAATCAAAATCTTATAATCTGGCACCACAAAAAACTGCAGGCTGAAGATGTTTATATATATATATATATATATATATATATATATATATATATATATATATATATATA
>Ga0214543_1007520_pt1 | contig 18586 bp, 12 predicted proteins | sample CNSS2metaG_FD_160094 | JGI IMG/M metagenome (GOLD analysis project Ga0214543, IMG submission 160094) | Root nodule microbial communities from cowpea collected in UCLA plant growth center, Los Angeles, California, USA - CNSS2 | ecosystem: Host-associated > Plants > Roots > Nodule | place: USA...
TAAACTCATTCGCATGTCCAATATATTTTTCATCTTATCATAACATTTATGTAATTATGTTAAAATGATGTATGTCAATTAAAAAAATTTTATGTCTCATATTTGAATATTTCTATTATTTTTTAATATTTTTATTTATTGTATATTTTCCTTTCACATAAGTATGTTTAATACTCTCAATTTAAGTGTTTAATAGCATAAAACTTTCATTTACTAGGTAATATAAAAAAAAATTACTTATTTTTATTAATTTTTGTTTCATTTGAAGAACTCTTTTGTTTCTCAACCATTGAGTATATATGTTGATATTTGAAAAGTGTTCTTAGATGTCTAAGGTATTTTTCATCTTATCATACCCTTAATTATACATTTATTTTCCTTTGTGAGATTTCTTTCAATAGTTTCTAAGACATACATTTGTTAATTTTTTAATATTTTTATTTGTTGTTTATTTTCATCATGTAGAATACTATTTCAGTATATTTAATCTAATCATTTTTTATTTTCTAACTCATTATATCAATCATACTGTAATTTTTCACTATAATTTTATAAATAACTTTTATTTCCTACAATATCAAAATTTAATGTAATTGTCATGAATATTATTTTATCACTATCAAACATATATTGGAATTCAAAAGATACAATATCCATGCTAAATTTTTTTATTATGTTTATTATTTGTTATTTGCGTCATTTTGATTAAGTGATGTATTATCATTTTTATTAGTGTATAAAAAAAGAGATTCATTAGAATTTAAAAAATTGAAGTAAACAAACATTTAAAATATATTTTAATTTGAATATTTGTTTTCCTTTAAATTTTTTTAAAAATATTTTTAAATTTTATCAACTAGGTTTCATTAATGTTTGCAGTTTGCAAATTTAATAAATGTTTTAGTTTTCATGAAATTTTATTTGGTATTCCAATCTAAAATGTAAATAATTATAATTGATTTCAAAGTATTTGATATCGAAGAAACAACAATCCTCTTAATATTGAATATTTGATAATATTATGTTTCCTTTACAGTAATTTTTTATTATTTTATAAAAATTAATTAAAATTTATATTGAAGTAGTAAGGAAACATGTACGAGTATCATATAAGATTATACCCGTTACCCGGTGGGGATGAGGATGGGATAAAACTTTGATACCCGTTGGGTTTGGGTATGGGGATGGGGATGAATATTTTTTACAGGGATGGGTATGGGATAATGAAACTCGTTCCCGCCCTGTCTCGTTGCCATCCCTAGGTGTTGTTCTGTACCTGATGTGTCGCCTGGCGGCAGTCCAGGTACTGCCAAGTGGTGCATGCAAATTCTAGGTTATGTCTAGAGTTTTCCTGTACTAGCGCGCATCCCCAATTCCAAGTTATCAATTAGACATGCATTTTGGTTTATCTTTAACAATCGGTCCACTTATAATTTTCATGCTAGTTCGAATTAATATCATTTTCATGAAAATAATACATCAATCATAACAAAATCATATTTCATCATTCCCAATTCCCACATGAACCCTAATCCCCAATCATAGCTACATGCATGCAATTTTCACTAAGGTAATGCATACTTAGTCATTTAATCATTGCGTTAATCATACAAACAAATATACATATCCAATCCAGGCATTTCAACATTGCTAAAAAATTCAGAATCTAGAAGAACTGGCAAGCTAGTTAGCGTCGCCTAGCGGCCTAGTGGGGAGAATATGGCTGCCAAGCGGTTCATCCCCAAGACCTAGAAAATTGGGTTCTAGCACATTTGTCACGTGGCGGGTCTTCATGACCGCTAGGCAATTTCTGAAAAATTCCTAGAAATGTTAAACCAGTGAACAATATTCAACAGAACAAGCACCTCAACATACCATATATCACGAAAACATATAATTTAATCATAAACATAGATAGTAACTCCCCTAACCTAGAATTTCCACTCCAAAAGTGCTCTTAGAATCCTTCCTTGCACCACAATTGGTCTCCCCTTTGATCTCAACCTTTGAGCACTCCTTCCAGCCTTTTAACACTCTTCTAAGCCAAAACTCCCTTTTGGTAGCCACACAAAAATGACTTCCCAAGAGTACCACTCTCCTCCCTCTCATCCATTATTAGCATCATTAATTCTCCCTTAATTACCCAAAACGAAAATAACAATTAACACCATTAACATGTGAGTTTATTGGATTGTAACAGATGATTCCATGCCTCTTTGGTTTCTTTGATGGCTGCTAGGGTTTCTAGGTTTTCCCTAACATTGTTGAACCAAAAAAATAATAAAAGACAAATAAGTCAAGGCTAAATCATGCTAGCCAACCCACCATAACTCAATTACCAAACAATTGCACAACCATTCAACTAATTCATGTTTCGTGATAATTCCTATACCTCTAGGATTATATTATCACGCACCATAGTCAAACATACTATTAAAATAATAAAACAATTAAATTAATACACTAATGGCATACACAAAGCTCAAATCCAAGTCTTCTCATAATAGCCAAGTACTTTAACTACTTGAGCTACCATTGCTCCTTGTTCACTCTTCATATTAATTAACTTAGGGATTCCCGCCCCTGCATTTATTAAATAAATATTTATTTATTTATTTATTTATTTATTTTTCTCAGATCTTACAACAACGAATGTAGTATTCATACAATTCCATGGACCATGCTACCATATGTCTTGAAAGAAAAACCACCTTATTCCCTTTTTACAAACCTTCGCAAATGTCCTGCCTGAATTAGCTCATCGATTTTGTCCTTCAGGGTGAAGCAATCTTTCGCAGTATGCCCAAAGTTGCGATGGTACCGATAGTGCTTAGTGGTGTTAGCATTAGGGGGTGTCGGCATCCTTCTAGGGGTGCATATAAGATTTGCATTAAGTGCTACCTCCAAGATCTTTGTTTTGTTAGATACCAAAGGAGTATACCTATGGTATCTTGGCTGGTTGGGTTCCCTAAACTTGTTGTCAGGCCTAACAATTGTCCTCCTATCCTTTTTCGGCTGCCTTCGTTCAGGGTTATCCACCCTATTAGCATTGTGGAACTCTAAGAGTTTCTCCATCTGCATAAACTAGGTGGCCCTCATTCGGAGTTCCTCCAAATCTGCTACAGGCTTCTTACACAAACTATCGACAAAAGGACCCGACCTTAGAACTGTGACAAGATGATGCAAGGCCACCTCAAGGTTTAGATTACTGATGTTTAACGATATCTTTCCAAATCGTTCCATGAACTCACACAAAGATTCCCCCCTTTCCTGGTGTATATTTACTAGTGTTAGGGAGGTGAGATGATGAGGTTTGCTAGTAGCAAACTGGATACCGAAATGTGTAGTCAACGTTTCAAAGTAATCAACAAAGTTAGGTGGCAGTCGCATAAACCAGCTAAGGGCGTGACCTTTCAAAGATGTCGAAAAGATGCAAAAGATCACATCCTCCGATGTGTACAGTCCCACCTATGTGGTAAAGACGTTGACATGCTCCTTGGATTAATGGTACCATCATACTAACTAATGGTTAATCCCTTCCAATGCACTAGGAGCTCAACATCCATAATACCATCCACAAAAGGGTGGCGTCTAGGTGCTCCCATTCTCATGCCAATTTGGTTGGTGTAGGTTTGTGTTTTAGATCCTTCCCGACCTGACATCTCTTCACGTTCCTCTTCACCACGAGATGCCTCCCCCCTTTGGGATGGTTGCTCCACCTGCCTTCGTATCCTTTGATTTTTTGCCCTCAAGGCGTTAATTTCTTCTTCGCTTTTGCGCCTCAATTATTCCAACTGCCATTGCATCTCCCTCTACATCTCCTCTTGCACCTCCCGTTGCATCTTCGCCAATGCCGTGTTTTGATCCATCGTTGTCCTTGTTGACACCATGTATCTTGAGAACAACTTGACCCCACAGTGGGCGCCAAAATATTCTTTTACGAAACTAAATTGTCTCAAGAGCCTTCTATCCTCCACTTCTACTCCTTAGAATTTGCCTCCAGGTAGTACGCCAAGGGGATGGGGTACCTGCAAGCACTCTAACGCTCAAGTTATTGGTCTTCTAATATAGTATGTATATTCAAGCTAAGTTAAGATAGTTGCCTTTACCTTCGGAAATTACACCTTATTTTATATTACCTGACTTTGATTCTGACTTCATTATTCGCAATGTTGTTTTCATTCTTTCATAAATGCTAATAAACCCCATGAATATCCAATTGTAATTGTCCCAGACTTGAATGTACCGTTATACTCTCATATTCCGCCTGGGATTACGTTGCCTACTCTCACACGGGGTCAAGATTGGCTTCAACCGAGCCAAGATGTACACGACTTAGTGGGCTAAGTAGTAGTCGGCCTCGCCGGAATGACATGTTCCCAGCCCTTCTCTACACCAACCATTCCTTACACTATCCACTTAGGTCTCTCATACACCCCTTTTTGCCAGCAACGCCTCTTCTCCTTGCACCATTGGGCCGAGTATACCTCAACTTCCCTTGGGCCAGGTATATCTTGGTCTTGCTTGTACAATAAATAATATGACCAATGCATACACACAAGTAAGGCTAGTTTTATCTAAAAGCCTAATAATTAGACATGTATCATAATTATAAGTGGAGGTGAATGGATAATTTCCACAATACATATTTTTCATATATTGTTAGTAGAATAACCCTCCAATCATGCAACATAGAAAATAAGGGTGTATCGAAAATTTGACAATATAAAAGTAATAAGACAAAAAATCTAGGTTAAAATACTTCATTGGTCCACGTTTTTATTCAAAAATCTCAATTAGGTCCTAAGATTTTTTTTAGTCTCAATTAGGACCATATTTTTTAAAATGCGTAACAATTAGGCTCATTCCGTTAGTATGGTGGTAACGGTTTTAAGGATGTGACACGTGTCAGGTCTTCATTTTTTTTAAATTTTTTTTAAATTTTTAATTTTTTTTTGAAAATTATTCATGCCACGTGTCACGTCAATATTGTGCCACGTGTCAAGTCAGTCAAGGTGACACATGTCAAGTCATTGTCTGAATCTTAATTTGGTCCACATATTTGTTATTTTGATTACATTTCACTCCATTTATTTTAAAATTTTAAATATATTCATTTTAACTTTTTACAAAATTGTTTTAAAATTTTATGTTTAAATTTATAAATTTGTTATTTTTAAACCAACTATAACATTTGTCTATAAATTATTTAAAACAATTTTGTAACAAGTTAAAATAAATATTTTAAAATTTTAAAACAAAATATAAGTAAAGTTTAATGTAAAATAAAAATTTAAATAAATTTAATATTATTAAAATGTTAATAAAAATATCATTATAAAATTTATATAAAAGTTAAATTTGGTCTCAATTTGGAGAGGATGAAATTGAAAATTAAAATAAAATGGACTGAAATATAATCAAAATAACAAATATATGGACCAAATTGAGATTCAGATAATGATGTGACACATGTCACCTTACTGACTTGACACGTGTCACAATATTTACGTGACACATGACATGAATAATTTAAAAAAATAAAAAATTCAAAAAAATTCAAAAAAATTAGGAGTTGACATGTGGCACATCCTTAACACCGTTACCACCATACTACGGAATGAACCTAATTGTTACATATTTTCAAAAATATGAACCTAATTGAGACTAAAAAAAACTTAAGATCTAATTAAAATTTTTAAACAAAAATGTGGACCAACGAAGCATTTTAATCAAAAATCTAAATTAATAGATAATGTCACACCACACAAATGGACATGTGTCATAATTATAGATGGAAGTGGATGAGTAATTTTCCCAATACTTTTCATATATTGTTAGTAAATTAATAAATTAATAAATGTCTTTGAACTCAGTAATTACAATAGAAAACATAAAAAAGTGGATAATCAGGAAAGATTTTTGAAATAATATTATCTAATAAAAATAATTACTTTTTAAATACTAATAATTTAGATAATTATTATTTAAAAATAAGAATAAAAAGAGTATTAGTTAGGTAGCTTTCTTAATCAGTTAAGAAGTTAAATAAATTATTCACAACTTTTTTTGGGAAAAATTATTTACGATGAATTTCAGATAGTTATTAACATTTATTATTTTAACCAATAACTATAATTACATTTTACCCTTAAAATTACGTTACCAGTAACCCCAATTAGCAAATCTACCTGGGAGATTCCATGTTGATTAAAATGATTACAATTTCCTTCCAAAGAACATTCTTATTTAATACACAGACACTAAAAACACAAACATTCATCACTCTCATACCTTATCCCACTCGCAACCCCATCACACGCGCCACTCGAGCCACGTGTTCGCATAACCAAGCGAGTTCCCGCCACGCGAAATCTCTCAACGCGTGGATCACACAGTGCACGCGTTCATTCATTCCCTCCCCCTTCGTTAGTTCAAATTTCAAAATCGAGTTCGCACTCGCACCTCACTCTACTCTTCTTACACACTCTCTCACTTTTTATTTTTAAGAAATAAAATAAAAATAATAATAAATAATAAAAATAAAAATGTAACGTTCCCTTACCTGCTCCGAGTCCTCTTCAATGACACGCTCTGAGTAGTGTTGCTGCTGTTGTTGTTTAGGTTCGACACCGAGGTTCGTTTTCTGATCCTTCTCCCGAACCTCCGCTATGGGGTGCTTCTTCGCTTGCTTCAGAGCTCGCGACTCGGCCGCCGCCACAACCACCACAGTGCCTTCTTCTCTTTCCGGCAAACACAAACCCGACGTAACTAACCACTGTTCGCTACTGTTTTTGTAATTTTGTAATTTTTGTTTTTGATTTCGATTTTCTGCTGCTTTGTTCGCTTTGCAGAAGCAAAGCTCAAACCGTCGTTGAGTAATTCTTCTGATTTTGTGAGAGTTTTGTGTAGTTTTAGTTCTAATTTGTTGTTGTTGTTGTTGTTGTTGTTTTTCGCTGTTTGAGGTTTTTATTTTGTTGTGTCTACCAGGATGTTGCGGTCTCTCGAAATCAGTTGTCCACTTTGTTTCTCTGTGAAGGTGAATTTTAGTTTTGTATTCTTAATTTTATTTTTCTTTCTGTTCTGAATGTGTTTACCAATTCTGTGATTTTTATTTTGAAAAGAGAGAGAAGACTCTGTTGTGCGTGATGATGTGAGGGATTTTGAAGTGCGATCTCAGAAAGGTGACAATGAGGTGTGTTTCTTTCGTTACTGTTGATATACCTGCGATTGTTTGTTGCGCGATGTGATTATTAGTTTTCTAGTTTTGTTTGTTGTCTTTTGAAATTTGGAGTTTTCCAGTGTTGGAACATTTTGTTAATGTTTGTGAGGGAAAGGGGAGGTGTTTGATTTTGTTTTAACTGAGAACCATTTATATACTGTCTGTGATGGTGATTTTTTGGAGCTTTATATGCAATTTATTTTATAGATGAATGAAGTGCATTGAGAACAAGGTGAAGGAAGCACGTAAGTGTTTGTCACAAAAGCCTATATACAATTAAATTATAACTTAAGCAGAGATTCTCAAAAACTATTTGAAAATGATGAGAATTAGAAGCCAAGGCTGGCTTTTTCAACTTTGTGAAGGAACTGGGAGGAACTTAAACACAGGGAATTATTTTATTCAATTGCATCCTAACTTCTTTGTGTGTTCTATTGATTTTACCATGTTTTTATTGAGGTTTTAACATGGATAATTGAATTGCTGATGCCACAAAGTAAACTTAAAAATCTGTAGTTTTAGTTTGAAGTGAAATGAGGTTTAACATTGATTTCAGTATAGTTATGTTTGTGGTAGGTAGTGCCAGCTCTAACTTGTGGAATAGCCTGAAATGCTTGACATAGTTCCTTTGGTAACCGTGGTTAGTGTGTCATACTGCTAGTCACCATGGCATTTTAGCAAGATTTATTTCTTCTACTTCAAGATTTTCATAGCAAGGTGACTTATGAAAACCTTCTTATGGTCTTGATATTTTACTAAGGGATTTAGTAATTTTGAAGTTTTGAACCCTTGTTCATGTCTAATTATATATAACGAAAGAAACATTGCTGTCACACACACTGAGCTTTGCTGTTCTTCTATTTTGTTATTGTATTTTTGTGCCTTTTCCACTATAAACCAAAATGAATTTATTCAATGAAAAAATAGTGGATATTATTGGGTTTGTTCTCTTTTGGTCAATGCCCTTGATTATATTTGTGATGAACGTAACAATTTTCTGACAATGATGATGTTACAATATCATTATATTAGTTTCATGATGTAATCCTGATATAACTAGTTATCCCCTTCATATATACTTGCTAATATATGCAGTTTCAGGCACATGAATCATTGTCATATTAGCCACTAGATCAGCTAAGATGACCACTGCCTTACTGGCGGAAAAATAACAGTCTTAGTAGAATTTTACTGTAAATTTGTTTCTGAATTCTTACTGGTTAAATTCGTTGTATCTTGAGTGAACTGTGTTTTTAAGTTTCTTCGTATTTTGTTTTTTGTACATTAGATGGGTGCATTATTATATACGCTTTGTAAAATTTGTTTATACGATTGGATCAACTTGTTCTGCAGGCCAAGTTTCTCAAAGCTGGGGCTAGGATCCCTTTTGAGAAAGTCCACCATGAGAGTCGACCTTTCAATCCCTCAACTCCTGTAAAATGTTGTGAGGAAGGGGAGAAGAGAACTAGTTATTTTGAGCAAACGCCAAGCAGGTTATTGTGTCTTTTTATTGAATCATTTTCATGCCGATGTTGAATAATAATTAATGTTGATGTTTTTGTCGTGTCATAGTGGATATTCTGCTCCTTACTCTTAAGGCAATGGGAATCAACTGCAGTTCTTAACCATTAAAACATATAAGAAAATTTGTCTGTTAATAAGGGTCTCAAAAAATGATGAAATTGATTCTCATTTTTTCCATTTTAGACTTTTTTAATGGGAATGTTGTATTATGGGTGTGAGCAAGTAACATTTTAGTCAATTTCATGGGAGGTGGATATTCTGTTCCTCACTCTTGGAACAATGGGAAGGCCGCCTTGTCAACAGACGCTGCAGGCCATTATTATTAAACGGTCTCACGAAATTAAAATTTGTTCTTTATTAAGATTCGCTATAAAATATGTTGATCTCATTTTATCTTAGATTTCATTCAACGAACTTTTTTGAGATTTTCATTGAATGTACACCTGTTGTGGGTCATACCTGAAAATTACATAGAACCTCACTGTATGTGAATTTCGTTTAATTTACAGCTGTATCTCCAATGCTCAAAGCAGTCAATGTACCTCCCTTGATTCTACGGGAGGAATTAGAACAGGGAGTCTTCACAGTTTGGATAAGAATGAAAATACAGCTTCTGTTTCACCTTGGCCATCAACCACATACACCAAGAGAAACAAGTCTGTACGTTTTGAATGTGGTGCTGATTTATCGTCCTGTGACTTGTCAGATTCCACCAACAATGAGAGTGCCTATAAACCATCACTTTATCCCACCCCAATGAAGCTATCTGACGAAATGCAAACTCCTGGAACTGTCTACCCTACAACAAAAGAAGACTTGCCAAATGTTAGGCCTAGGCTTAAGTCCCAGTTTGTGTATCCAATTAACAACCCTGAGGATGAAGTCTCTCAGAAGATACTTGAGGAAGATGGTCATACCCAAGATTCAGTTGAACGTTCTGATATTACAACTTCAACACCTGATAAAGGGTTGAAGAAAATTTCTTGTGAAGATGAATGTAAAGTGGAAAGCTTATCTTCTTGGTTGAAGCCTGCGGCTGTCATTCTGGAAGAGAGAAACAGGAGAATGCAGATTGCTTATAATCATGTCCGGAAAACACCTGTCGACAGGCCTATCATTGGGATGGTTGCAGCTCACTGGAACGAGAATGAGGATTCTCAAGCTCCTCCTCCTAAGTGGTGGGATGGTAACGGCATACCAAATTCAACCAATAAGTATAAAGAAGTATGACTTTTCTAATCATTATTTCCTAGGCGAATTTTTTCTCTCTCTATGTTGCATCTACATCTAATGTTTACTGATTGTTTTTCAGGATCAGAAAGTGAATTGGCATGCAACGCCATTTGAAGAGAGGTTGGAAAAGGCATTATCTGAGGAGAGTGTCATCACTCAAAGGTATGCATTCCTATTTAAGGTTTGCTTTTTGCTTGAACTATATATATTCACTTGTATGAGCAATTAATAATCGGCTTGTTATTTTCTTTTAAGTAATTAATTATAATTTATAACATCGTACCAATTTCTTGTTTTGATTCTCAGGAAGGATGCATGTGGAAAATCAATGCCTTTTGACGAGAACGAAGAAAGTGATACTGCACTATCTCAGCTGCAATCTTCAACTCATCCACAGTCCGTGGTGTCATTCTGATGTATTTGTCTGGTTTAAAGAGATATTGTGGCAATTGTGGAAAAACAAAGTCTGAATCCACCTCGTTCAACATGGTGATTGGTTGGAACAAACAGTGGATTATTCAAATTTTGTGCTAATTAGAACTATCAAGCTGTGCCTTACACAACTTGTATTGTATATAAGTAATGGGAATCATTGCGTAAAATAATGGCTATTGGGAGTCTAGTAATGAACTTTTTTGGGTTAAATGTTTAAGTAGTTCAGCGTTGAGATTTACATGAACTAAATTTTTGGACAGGAGCTCTTTGGTCCTTAACACTTTTTAATCATTTTAGCATTCCTGATAAATGTTAAAAATATAAATAGACTTGAATAGTTTGTGCATATAATAAATAAAGGAGAAAATTAATAAGGATAAACAATGTATATTATAGTCATTGGCAATGTTATAGGATTGCCCTTTATGAGAATACATGGAGCATTAACTTGTTATGACCACACGTCATTGAGCTTAATGTGGAGAAGTTTCATAGAAACAGAAAGTTATTATATTGTTGTTAATTGGATGCTCACCACAGTATATAAGAGTTCCCGGCACCATGGTTTTTATTATTTTTCAGTTTCTTGTATTTGTGGTCGACCACAATCAAGAACTTATCAGGACCAAGAGAAACCTGTGATTTCAATGGTGAAAATTCTCTGCCTCCATTTTTTCCTTCTTCATTAGGAGTTTCTATAAATAAAAGATGAATAGTCAGCCATAACTTAAGGATTTTCTTCTCTTCTCAACATATCTGTACTTATTTTATGGGTTAATAAGTTTTTGGTTAATTAATTTTTAGTGAAAATTGAAATTAGTTCTTCGTCAAAACTTTGACCTAATTTACTCTCTCAACTTTAGAAATATGTGAAGTTAGTTCTTTTAATCAAATCTAATTAAGTTTATTTAATATTTCAAACATCATTTCAAAATTGCATTTGGGTTGTTTACATCGTTTGAACATATTTCCACTTTAATGTTAGCGAAGAAACGTGTTTGAAATATTAAATAAATTTAACAAAATTTGGTAAGAAAGACTAAATTCACACATTTATAAAGATGGAGGACTAAAGTGATCCAAAGTTTCAAATATGAATTAATTTCAATTTTCATGGAATACTAAAGGACCAAAATCATATTTACATTATTTTATTTTATTTTCCCCTAAACTTGCTCCTTTCCTCTATGTTGCATCTGCATAGTCTAATTTTGCTTGTTATACAAAAAACTGTTAAACACTCTTTAACTCAAATGCAAATAACATCTGAATTCTTATTAATAAGGTAATTTGGTTTTTATTTAGTTTACTCACGTTACAATTAAGGGAGAAATAACTAATAGTGAATGCATCATCACATAGTAGATATAAGCCATAAAAAAGTATTGATGTCGACATCCGTAGAAGAAAACAATGCACTAGATGTCGACATATGTAGGAAAAGAAACTTGGGGTGGAGTCAGTTAGAGAGAAAAAAAAGTATTTAATTTTAACTAAGGGGTAAACTAGAAACAAAATTTATTTTTTGACAAACATTTTGTTTGACAAAGTTGATAAAGTTACTAGATAGAATACTTTTTTATTTTTTTATAAAAATTACAAAAAATGGTTGCTTGTCAAAAGTTTTTAATGTTTTTTTGTTACCAAAAATGGTTGTTTGTCAAAGTTTGTCGAACAAAACTTTATTAAACTCGTTGGCAAAAGAAAGACTTAAAGTTAAACAAGACTTTGATGATGACAAGGAATCTCAAGCCAATTGGAAAATAATCTGAAGACAAGTGTTTTTATGTTTAAATTCATCTTGTAAATAAGTTAAATATGTTTTAAAGTAGTTTAGAGTAAAATAGAATCAATAGCATGCTCTTAATATTTATGGATCCTTTTATTTTTGTAAAATTCATTGTGATAATCGATTATCACTTAGGAATCGATTATCTTAAGTTGTGTTCAATTTTCAAAAACCCACTAGAATAATTAATTATCTCCCTGGATACTAGATTATCTGCTCAAACTTTTGTTTTTAGAAAGCGCACTAGAATAATCAATTATCATAAGTGATAATCAATTATCCTTGACAGTTTTGGATTTGTCTTTTTAGCTACTGGACCCAGATTTCCAATGGCTTTAAATAGAACTTGTTTTCACTTGTAAACTTACCTTTTTAAGAACTAGAGTTCTAGTGTTGTGATTGAAAGAGTTTCTCTGAGTGTTCTTAAAATAGCTTTGAAAAACATAGTGTGAGTGGAGCGATAACTTTTCCTAAAGGGGTTTTCGGGAGATTGGGTGTTGTTATTGTTGTTAGGAAAGTTGGTCTGTTTTCTGTGTGATTAAGAGGAAGTATTTCTTCATCTCTTGTGTCTTCAAGAGAGCTATTTTCTTTTCCTTACTCTTTTTAATATGATTGTACTCTGATTTTTATAGTGATTAAGTTAATCTCTTTACTTAAAGAGATTAACAAGTAAACTTAAGATCTTTTTATCTGACATGTGGAGAAGCTGGACATGTCAAGGCAGATTACCCAAATTCAAAGAAATGTGAAGAAAAGAAGGGTAGAAAATTTTTCAAGAAAAAGGCATACATAGCATGGGAGGATAATGCCTCAAGTACATCAAGCTCTAGTGAATCTGATGCGGAAGAAGCAAAATTCTGCTTGATGGCTGATCATGATCTTTCTGACAGTGAGGTAAGCTCTACTTGCAATGAAAATGATTGATTTATATGATCCATTTCAACAATTTTTTGTTAAATCTAGTAAATTAGATACTACTCACAGGAAATTAAAATCCGATTTTAAAGAGTTACAAAGTAAATTTGAAAAATCTCTCTTGAAGAAGAAATTTTAAAAAATAAAATTTCAATTTTAGAAAATAAAGAAACTGAAATTGTTAAATATGCATCTTACAAAAGTTATATGTTTAATTTAAATATTTTAGAAAAACAACTTGAAGATGCATTAGAAAATAAAACTTGTGAAAAACATGTTTTTAAGAAAAAGAATCCAAATAGAAACAGGTATGCTCCTAATAATAAAAATAATTATAAAAGAACTCGCAGAGTATGGGTAGAAAAATGAACCACTTACTCTATGAATGCATGTACTGCTACTTGTTTTTATTGCATGAAAAAGGGTCCTACATCAAATAAATGCAATATCAAACATTTTGGTGTTCCAAATGGGAAGTATGCTTGGGTGCCTATTGCTAAATAATTGTTTTAATTCTCTAACTCCAAGGACCCAAAGAAGTTGTTGGGGACCTAAAGAAATTGCTTCCTTATTTTGAAGATGACTTCTAACTCCAGAAAATCAATGTGGTATCTTGACAGTGGTTGTTCAAGGCACATGACTTGAGATAAGAGGAAGTTTAAGAACTTTAAAAGAAAGGAACAAGGATTTATTATATATGGGGATAACAACAAGGGTAAGATACTTGGAACTGGCGATGCTGGTGGAGGAGATACCTTGGAGTCAAAGATGTGCTATTTGTTGAAAGATTAAAACACAATCTCCTCAATATAAGTCAACTATGTGATAAAGGACTCAAAGTCATCTTTGAAAGTGACTACTGCACCATTCATCAAAAGAACTCTAAGGAAATCGCCTTAAAAGGTATGAGACATAATAATATTTACTTGATAGATCTTGATAATGCATCATCCAACAATATAACTTGTTTAGTTGCTAAAGAAGAAAATCCATGGTTGTGGCATAAACAAGTTGCTCATATTCACATGCAAAATCTAAACAAGTTAATTTCTAAGGAGATAGTAATTGGTTTGCCAAAAATAAAGTTTGAAAAAGATAAATTATGTGTTGCCTGTCAAAAAGGAAAAACGTAAAATCATCTTCTCATTCAAAAAAATGTTATTTCTACTTCAAAGCCATTAGAACTTTTGTATATGGATTTGTTTGGTCCTTCTAGGATAAAAATCTTTAAGGGGAATTATTATGCTTTTGTTATTGTTGATGATTACTCAAGATTTACTTGGACTTTCTTTCTCACATTAAGAAGTATAGCTTTTAAAGCCTTTAAAAAATTTGTAAAGATGATTCAAAATGAGAAGGATTTAAAAATTAAAGTTTTGAGAAGTGATCATGGAAGGGAATTTCAAAACAAATTATTTGATAATTTTTGTGAAGAAAATGGAATTATGCATAATTTTTCTGCATTTAGAACTCCTCAACAAAATTGAATTGTAGAAAGGAAAAATAGATCTGTAGAGGAACTAGCTCAAACAATGTTGAACGAATATGAAGTTCCTAAATATTTTTGGGTTGATGTTGTGAGCATTGTGTGTTATGTATTGAATAGAATGCTCGTTAGACCCATCTTAAAAATTACCCATTATGAGTTGTTTAAAGGTGGAAAGCTTAATGTTGCTCATTTAAATTTTTTTGGATGCAAATGTTGTGTTAAACAATGGAAAAGAAAACTTAGGAAAATTTGACTCTAAAGCAGATGAAGCTATTTTCTTAGGATATTCACTAACTAGTAAAACATATAGAGTTTTTAATAGAAGAGCTTTAAATGTAGAAGAATCTATGCATGTTGTGTTTTTTATGAAATTTTGGACTTTGGGAGAACCCTCTTGAGTCAAGTAAGATAAAGGCATGTGACGAAGAATATATTAAAGAGGCTCTTAATGAAATGTATTTAAATGAGAACCCATTGCCTCAACCTGAAGATCTTGCTAAAAGCTAGAAGTCACTAAGAGGATTGTCTTTAGACAACATTATTGGAGATATATCAAAGGGGTAACTACTAGGAATTTGTCTAATTTCTGTATGACAGTGGCTTTTGTTTCACAGTAGTGTAACGTCCTAGTCGGATATTACTTATTTAGAATTAAAATAATAGAAATATTAATAAATTGCATTTATTAATGAAGTACTTTCCCAAAAACGCGAGAAAATTCAAGCTTTAGTTTATAAGTGCCAAAAGATAAAATCCATAAATGCGTTCAATGCTTACAAATATAAAATGATTCATAGTAACTGATTACAAAAATAATCCATAAAATCCACAAAAATAATTCCATGTAAAAATTCCCATGCTGGTCCCACTCCGGCTCTAAGTATCCACGTGCTCACCTGCATCAAAATTTGCTCCCATGTAACGAGTTACATGATCATGCTAAACACACACAAATAGGGTGAGTTCAAAATAAAAATACATTACAAGGTACATTATAATAAAAATTTAAAACCCCTAACATTTCTGCTACACTCAAACCTCAGACCCAAACTTTCACATCTTCCTCTGGACGCCTCTTGATTCTCCATCCTTTGATGATTACATTGGTCGATAATTGCTGCCACGAGTGTCTACTCGTCCCTCCGACTATAGGCCACCACCTATAGTCCACACGTGGGAATGATCTTGTCACGACCACAATCTGCAACACCAAGTGGAGTTCCCCAATACGAACCACAACTCGTATTTGTTCCAAGACTACCAAACTCGTCGGGTAAGACCGAGGAGGGCAATCTTTCGAAACCCATCCCTTCGAGCCACAATCTTGCACACTCCACTAGACTTTCAAAACCACCAAGCTACAACCTTAAGTGACCATGTGTTACCACAATACAAGCTACACTCGTAACTGGGCCCCCAACAAATCATCACCTCAAGGCCTCCATCCAAAGTTGTGTAGAATCCTCTTCGCAGTCCAATTTTGCACCTAGAACCGCCTAGCACATCACTTGCATTGCCTGGCAAAAATTGGTTCCAAACCGTCTAGCGGAACCCACATGCCGTCATGCGCCACACGCCTTCCAATGCCTCTGCCAGACCACTTTTGCTTGGCGGAACCTCCCCTTCCACCAGGCGCCACGCGAGTCCAATGACCATTGCCAATGTTTTGGGTCCCTATCGCTTGGCAGCTTGTCCCACATTGCCAAGTGACACACCAGTAGCGTAAGTGCTACTGGTTTTGGCACTTTTGGCAGGTTCTAATGAACCCCAATCACTCAACACAAAATTAATAACACAATTACAATTATCTAGTCATAATCTTATGACTGAATCACAATGCACACATTCATGGTTTTACAACTAAGGTCATGCCCTAAATCAATTATGATACAATCTACTATGCACTCATCATTTTACCAAATAATACCTACCACGTTTAACTTATACCAACATCACAGTTTACACATACAGACAGTCTCCAAACAGGTACTGGACAACATCCCAATCAAGGAAAATCATTTCTTTTACATTCATTTAATCCCAACTACTATGTATTCATACATATAACTAATTATCTTACATGCAATTGTGTCATTTCCACACCCTCTGCCTAATTAATCAATTTTAAGCATAATATATGCCAGATAATTCACCCAAAACACCCAACGCATAACAAAATCACAATGCAGAACGCACTGATGTGTCGCCTGGTAGCAGATTACATACCGCTAGTTGGTGCGTGCAAATTCTGGAAAAATCCCAGATTTTCCTGCACTTGCGCAAATTTTGTCAGTTCTAACATGCAATTTGGCCTTCCTTCGGTGTTCACTCAAGCTTATAAAGTTCATGCTTATTCAGTTTGAGAATATTATAATAGAACGTCATTCATACACAAAATCATGCATCTTCATCCCCAATCCCATCATGAACCCTAACCCCCAATTATACCAAGATTCATACCATTCATCAATTAATACAATCCAAAACATATAATCACCTTGCCAATCATATAGAGTTATATACAAATAGTCAATTCCAAGTATCAATTTCAACACAGAACTCAGGATTCACTTTGAGGATTATAAATTTCCTAATCACATTCATAAATTAAAGAAAACACTTAATGGATTAAAACAAGTACCTAGATCTCGGTATGAACGATTAAACACGTTTTTGTTAGAAAATAATTTTGAAAGAGGAAAAATTGATTTAACTTTGTTTATCAAAAGAGTAGGATGACATATTTTGCTGGATCAAATTTATGTAGATGACATAATTTTTGGTTCTATTGATAATTCTCTGTGTGAAGGATTTACAAGTATAATGCAGGGAGAGTTTAAAATGTCAATGATGGGAGAATTGACATTCTTCCTTGGATTGCAAATTAAGCAAATGGAAAATGGAATCTTCATTTCACAGTCTAAGTACTATAAAGAGGTACTTAATAAATTTGGAATGGATACTACTAAGGAAACAAGTACTTCTATGGGAACATCCTGTTATTTGGATAAAGATGAATCAGGTATGAAAGTTAATCAAACCATATTTAGAGGTATGATAGGTTCTCTGTTATATCTTACTATAAATAGGCATAATATTATGCAAGATGTGTGTGTATGTGCTAGATTTTAGGCTAATCCCAAAGAATCACATCTTATTGTAATAAAAAGAATTTTAAAATATTTAAAAGGAATTGTTTATTTTGGTCTTTGGTATTCATCAGGAGCTTCCCCTAGCTTAATAGGATATTCTGATGCTGATTATGGTGGTTGTAAAATTGATAGAAAAAGTACTAGTGGTACTTGTCATTAGAGATGGCAAATAAACCCGTCCCCATTTTGATGGGGAATCCCCGCATTGACTGGGTATGGGTATGGGTATGGGGAATCCCCAACTTTTTCAGTTGGGTATGGGGATGGGTATGGGGATGTACATATACCCGCCATAATACCCGTCCCCGCCATATCTCCATTCTCGTTTAAATTATTAAAACATTCACAATTAATCAAGTAACCCCTATATCTATCTATATATATATATATATTTTTTTTCTTTTAATTATTTCATTTGTCATGAAACTCATTCTCATCTCCAATATATTTTTCATCTTATCATAACCTTTATGTAATTATGTTAAAATGATGTATGTTAATAAAAAAAAATTATGCCTCACATTTGAATATTTATATTATTTTTTAATATTTTTATTTATTATAAATTTTCCTTTCACACGAGAATGTTTATACTCTCAATTTAAGGTAATATGAAAAAATTCTTTACTTATTATTATTATTAATTTTTGTTTAATTTGAAGAACTCTTTTGTTTCATTAAAATAATTTTTGTTATTTTACAACCATTAAGTATATATGTTGATATTTGAAAAGTTTTCTTAGTTCTCTAAGATATTTTTCGTCTTATCATACCTTAGTTATACATTTGATTTCCTTTGTGTGATTTTTTTCGATAGTCTCTCAAAT
>Ga0214543_1007523_pt1 | contig 18577 bp, 5 predicted proteins | sample CNSS2metaG_FD_160094 | JGI IMG/M metagenome (GOLD analysis project Ga0214543, IMG submission 160094) | Root nodule microbial communities from cowpea collected in UCLA plant growth center, Los Angeles, California, USA - CNSS2 | ecosystem: Host-associated > Plants > Roots > Nodule | place: USA...
AATTTATATTTTATTAAGTTAAATTTAATTAAAATTAGAAGTAACAGTATATTTTATTATGTCAAATTTAATTATAATTATAATTTAATTTAATTTATATTTTATTTTTATAATTTTATATTAAAAATTTTATAAAATACATATTTTTTTAAATATTTGCGGGTATTAGGTATCCACGGGTACTCGCGGGTTTTAAAAATATTCGCGGATATTTTTTAAGCGGATACCCAACGGATAAACGGACGAATTTTTTTTTTGTGGGTCAGGTTGCGGGTAGGCACTATCCGTGCCCGACCCGACCCGTTGCCATCCCTATCCGCCACTGTCGATATGAATTTTCTCTAATGATAATTCCATCTTTAATGCATCTCGTAAACAATGATATCAGACTTCAATATGTTTTGACCTTTGAGTCAAAAGTTGAGTTCTTGTTGAGATGAATAACACTTTAACTATCACAATACAAAACATAATTTTTTTTGTAATGATATCAATTGTTCAACTATTGTAGAAATTTCTGCATCCACAAGAGCTCTTTAGCTACAACCGTTGTTGGAAGTCTCACATTGACTAGAGATAAGGTTAATTTACAATATATAAGTGAGGTGCAAACTTCATCGCTAGGATAGACTCTAACGTGGTTTTGATACCATGTTAGAAGTGGGTTTAAAGCCTAACTCAACCTCACAAAACTGGCTTATAAGTAGAACAGAATATCCAAAAAAGTTCGTTAAGATAAACTCTAATCAAGCATGTGGAACTTCCAACAACCGTCAATAATATATTCCACCTCCCTAGAAAATAAGGTAAGATATTTTTATAGTTTGAATTTTGACCAGTAATTATTATTGAATAATTATTGATAAATTTTGACCATTACTAAATTCATCACAAGCCTTTTATCGATTAATTTTTAATTTTTCCTGATGATAAACTTTTTTCTTGTTATAGTACAGTGGATGAGGAGGAAAGTTTGGTAACCATATGAGTACAGTAAAAAAACAACTTTTATATATGAAATATAAGTTATATAATACTATATTACTTATATTTTTAATAAAAAAAAGTTTTAAATTCCGACAAATTTGTTGAATTTCATTCTTTGTAAAAAAATAAGGTGGACAAATGAATTAAATGATAGAATTATATAAATTAGTACAATTAATCTGTTTTCAAGTGTGGTTAATTAATTATCAAACACACATCGAGACACCAATATATAACATATAGAATTAAATGATATTTCATAACTAAATGATTAAACAACTGGTCGTGGAGCATCCAAAAGAAATATTTTTTATTATTTGATAAATATCCTGACATAAGAAGCTGAACTGGAGCAATATTTTCAATCCGTAAAAAAACAGAAACATATAACCAAAGTAAACGAACATCCGTTGATTGTGAATCTCTTCAAACGTGATTTTTGTTTCATTTAAGAATTTCAAAGTTTGGGTGGTGTTACGTTGTTGCGAATAAGAGTGTTGAAAATCTAGAAATTGTAAGGGAGGTTCAGCTTTTGAGATTGGTTGGGTTCATCGGCTACGTTTAATATATGCTACTACAACAAACTAATGACCTAATACTTTTATTAGAAGAAATGAAATGAAATTTAACAAATAATAAAAATATTAATAAGAAATGTCTGACTTATGAATATTGGCGTTGACTCTGGTCTTCCCTGTGAGAGGCTTACGTTCTATTAAAAGAGGAAAATAAAAAATTGAAAGGTTTTAAGGTTGCGGCTGACCGTTGTTTTTGGCCATGCAGATTTTGACCTTTTAAGATAGAGACCATTGGTTTAGGGTTTTACCTCTAACAACTTTGGTTTGAATGCTTTAACTAATAATACTCAATAATATTAATTTGGTTATGCATATATCATCATCACTTCTAAAATGCCTTTGAAATGCTCTTCCACCAAGAATTCTCTTCTTTCTAAAACCTACACAATCATTGTTTGAAAATTATGCATATGCTCTTGCATCGTAATTGAAAATTAAAATACTAAAATAAATTGTTTAAATAGACATAAATAAGAAGGAAAATGTTTGTTTACCTTTTTGAATGAGTAAATTGAAAGGTAAACACTCTTTCTAGTCTTTTATTACACGACACAACGTAAAAATGGTGTTTGGTTTTTTTTAAGACCTAATCCATAATATTTAGTAAGAAGAAACGAATCCACGACCTTTTCTTCTCTTTCTTTCCTTCTTGTCATTGAGCTAGCATAACAGGAAAAAGAGTAACAATTTTATCATTGTTATAGTTTGGTTTTTAGTTTTTCTTTATATCATTTATATTACTGAGTGTGATAGAAAAAGTATAATTAGTAATGTGAATAAAAATAATAATCAATTTGCATTATCAGGTTGAAAAACACATTTTATGAATAATATTATTTTTAAATATAAAAATAATTTAAATTATTTATATTAATCAGAATGAAGTTGTTTAACTATTTTGGGTTAAATTTGTTTTTGGTCCCTTAACTTTAAGTGGATTTTAGAATTAGTCTATTTTAAAATTTTGGACTAATTTAGTCCTTCATTTTTCGAAATACATGGATTTAGTCATTTTAATCCAATTTTGTTAGGTTTATTTAATGTTTCGTACGCATTTCAGGATTGTATTTAGTTGCTTATATTTTAATGTTAAGTCAAATACTATTATGAAACACGCTTAAAATATCAAATAAACTTAATAAAATTTGATTAAAATGACTAAATTCACGTATTTCGAAAAATAAATGACTAAAATGATCTAATATTTTTAAATAGACTAATTTCAAAAAAGTTAAGGGACCAAAATCATATTCAACCCAACTATTTTGTATGTTCTTGATAAATTAGTTATATTAGTTATTTTACTTGTCTTGATCTTTCATTGTCCACTTTTTACACACCCTCGAGGTTTTGAATAGGTGAATGGATCATTAATAAGAATCGAAAGAGTTTGACTATTCATGTACACACTCACAAGTTTGATTACACTAGAAGGGTCTTCGGTCTTCCTCACATTCTCGGTCAACTTATTATTATTAATAAAAACATTGAATAATTAGTATTGATATTTTTTTAAAATACATAGTCAGTGTAAACATTTTAAGAAACGTATAATTGTTTTTCTTCGGTACTTTTTCATTAATTAGTAAATACTTTGTATATTTTGATTTCTAATGAAGTAAAGATTAAAACAATATTAGTTTTAATGAAGTCAACTTTAATTTTTTAAAGTAATTATTAATAAATTGTGAGAGTTTCAATCTAAATAATAGTTTTAGGTCGGACATTAATTAAGACAAAATGGGACAACACATTAACAAATATTTTTTCTTATTTGTGCTATTAATCTTGTTAATATTTGAATCATTATTAAAACTTAAAAATAGTTTTGGTTTCTTTCTTATTAAGCTTATATATATTTCGTATTTCAATATTGAAATTTATTTTAAACCCTTTTATTTAAAGATATCACAAATTAAGATTTTTAGAGTAGGCTATTTCTAAATTTAAAAACTAAAAAAAATAACCTTTAAATAGGGTTTTTAGATTCCACAAAAAACTGAATCATCAAAAATCAAACAAACCAAATTGCTATTCTAATCATTTTATTAATTGAATTGAATCCAAGCAGCTAAACACATATAACGTAATTGTTTTTTGAGTGTTGAATTTATTATTTTGGAATAGACCCAATAAATGTACTGGAACACGAGGGCAACACATGTTTTGTGAATAATTTGTAAACATGACAAGAAGAAACCTGTAAACATGTAGTATCTTGTGTAGTGACGTAAAAAATATTCCTACTTCCCAGTATCTATAGATAAAATCTGTAACGGTGGTAAATGAATATTAAAAATGGATATCCGCGGATAATGGGTACAAGTATTTTTTTTATACTCGCATATTAACGGGACGAGTATAGGTATCATAGTATCCGTACCCGTAGATACCCATACCCGCTATACTCTAATTTAAATTAACAAAAGTGATTAAAATATTAACACATCGATTTTGAATAGGTTATTTTTTATCAATTGATTTTAAAAAATCTTCATTTATTTGTAAACTTTCATTCAACACTATTTAAATAGGTTATTTGCACTTTGTTTGAAATTTATAAATATTATGCATTGTATTTTTATTTGAATTTATAGTTAAAATTTGTTGTTAAATATTAAATTTTTCATTTTGTGAATACCCGCGGGTACCCATAGATATTCCTGAATATTAAAAAAATATAAGGTACCCACATAACGGATACCTGCACGGATATGAGTACGGATATGAGACAAATATTTATCAAACGAATAAGATACAGAAAAATTACTATCCATACTTTACCTGTCCCGTTGACATCCCTAATCTTTTGCCTCTCACACTCTGCCTCAGTAACTTTCTTTTGACTATGGTTTGGAATCACCTCCACACTAATTGGAATGGGTAATCATGTGCATGATATACGATAGTTATATACTGCTATTTAAGCCAACATGAGTTTGACCCTTCAAATATACCCACCTTTAAGAGATGTAATAATGATATTATGTTTTGGTAAGGGACGATGAACGAGAATAGAAATAAAGAAATAACTATATATAGTGAACAATAGTCTGTGCTTGAGAGATTGAACATGCATTGTCTCGTTTGAAAATATGAGAGCGAGAACTTAGTAAGAAAAAGGGTGCCGCAGTAGATTGGAATATTATTCCTTGCTTATTCAAAATTAGAAAATCCTCTCCCTCCACCTTCAAACTTCGTTTTCTTTTACCTCTCACTCACTCACGTCTTTTCCTTTTCATGCATACAACTTGTGTGTGAGTTAAAGATGATTATGAACCTTCACTAATACAAAATAGTTATTTACACTACCTAATTTATGTCTAATAGTGAAGAAGTCCACATAAAAAAAATGTATTGATACTTGTGAATAAGTGCAGATGATTTATGTTAGACTTTTTATTGTTTGATGTAAAATATATAATTTACGTCAAATATTGATAATTTGATGTAAATTATGTTTTATATCGTATTATAATAATACGTCCGAAGTAAATTTCTTTGTATATATCAAATTTATGATTGTCTTCCTCATTTTTCATTGTACGAAAATATTAAAAAAAGGTATTGTGAGTTAGGTTTTGTTCTCCAACAACAAAACGGTGGTGGTTTGGGAAGTATGTATAAGCGTCGTTGACTTTTGTTTTGTTATTGAGATTTGTTTGTTTGTTTATTTTTTTGTATTTTCATTTGTCAATGTATTTATTTATTGGAGAACTCAATTATGACTTTACATAAATGTCTAATTTGTTTATCATATTTGTTATTGTAAGAATACATTATATTAGTAAGAAAGATTGCATTTGTTTAATTTGATGATATTTAAAATCAAAATTGAACCTCGCTTCATATCATGGTTCTTTTCTACCACCAATAAAAATCTAGAATAAAATTGGTATTTTAGAATTTATTTTAATTTAGTGTGTTGCACCTCAAATAAATTAATTATGATAAAATTGAAGAAAAATTGATAAACATAGAAGCCAAATGTAGGCTAGAACTTGGACTACTCAGAAAAATTATTGAGTTAAAAAGATTTAAATATATCCAAAAGTGATTGACGTGAAAGATAATAATAACTTTATAAGTATAATGATATAAATATTTAATTTAGAAATATATATATATATATATATATATATATATATAATATTTGTATTTTTACTAAATAACCTTAATTGAATATAAGAATATATGTAAGTGATAAAAAGTTAATATTTTGTTTAATTCATTTAGACAATAAGAATTATAAGAAGGTTAGAATCCGTATGAGTATACCTATTATAAGTTTTGATACAAATCAATAAAAAAAATAAGATAAATATTCTTTATTAATAAAATCAAATATATTAAAAAGAGGTTATTAAAATAATATCCGAAATAAATAAATATATATGTAGTTTAGTTTGTGGTTTTTTTTTTGTTTTTAATCATGTTATTCGAGGTTTGGCATATTATTCAATTATTATTAATATTATATGAATAATTTAATTGAAAAATATTAGTCATTAATATGATGTTTTTGTTAGGGAAACTCGAGGTTACAACTTATTATTTTTTTTTCATCCATCTTTACCACCGCAAACCGACATAATATTCTTAGATAACCTCAAATGTTAAAAGTATATTTTGAGAGAAGGAATAAAATAATAAAACTTTAAAATCATTTCTCTAAATAATTAATACAATTTAATTTGGATCTATCATACAGAAAATTTATTTGTGATAAATCTGTTGTAATATTTTTTTAGAAGATAGACATTTGTTATAAGACAATAATATTTTAATCAATTTTTTTATCTACTTTTAATTCACCAGTTCAATCACTATTAAATTATTATATTATATCATTAAAAAAAATTAAAATAAATGATCTAATAATAATAATAATTAAAATATTAAGTTAAAAATAAGTCAAATAATAAATGAAAATATCATTTTCTTTTGCTATAATAAGAAAAAGATAAAAAGTTTTAATATAAAGTGGATTGTTTAAGATACTTTGAATAGGAGTGGGTCCGCACATGACAAATGTTATAGCCGACATCTCAAGTCTTTTGACAATCACCTCACCACCCACGTCATGAACGCCATCACAACGTTTTGCTCGTGTCAACTATTTTAAAAGTTGAAATATGAATACTTTATTTTTCACAACTTGTAATGTCAATAGTTAACAGCACGACCTCATCAATACAATAAATTTTCCTGCACATCAGGAAAACATTAAATTGTTTTGAATTCAGATTTTTATTTTGTCGGTTAAAATTTTATTAAGTTCAAACCTAGAGAGAAATAATTTAAAGTAGACACATTTATCTAAATTTTTATTTTAATTAATCTAATAATTACCATTAAAGAATAATATCTAATTATGAGAAAATAAACAATGATGATGAGAGGTAACCGTTTGAAAATTACCTTTTAGAGGAATTTGACCATTATATGAATAATCGAAATTTTAGCTTTACAATATTTGTTCCATATGATTAAATTTAGTGGTGTCAATTCTATTTAATGAAAACTTAAAATTACTGATATGTATTAATCTATACTTTTGATAACTAGATAGTACTTTTAATATTAAGTATAGTTACGTTTTACGTTGTATCCAGATTAAAATTACGGTTTATAATCATGGGATAAATGGAGTATTTCATACTTATATTTTAAAAAAAATGTAGCTGATAGATGTTTTACAATCACCAAAGTTGAAAATTGGTTCCATAATAATAATGCTGACACAGCCTGAAGACGAAAATGTTAGGGAGGGACTATAAATAAATAGAAAGTCATTCAAATAATATTATTTTACTCATTTAAGTTAACCACTTGGTTAAATTGATACTTTTTTTTTTTTTTGGAACAAAACATACTGTATCAAGTGTTTAGTTTAATTTTTTCATTACGATTTCTTTAAGGTTCGCACAGTGTTTTCTAAATTTTAAAAACTATTTTTTTAATGTGACGATTTTAAAAAATAAAGTATTCTTTGCATTTTTTTTAACCAAATAATCTATATTATTTAGAGGTGAAAGTAAATCAACCCGGCTCATACAGATTGACTCACCACGAGTTAAACTAAAAAAAGACTAGTTCAACCGGGCTCATTTTGTTGGTGAGCCAAAAATTTTATAACAAAACCTGACTCACTACGGATTGTTGAGTTAATGGGTTAACTCACTTACGAATGTTTTTTTTTTGTAATTTATTTTTATATTCATATATTTATTGCATTACAATAAGAGTAAATTGTCTTAATTTATCTTTTATAATAGTGAAATAAGAGTGTTTATCTAATCCTCAAAATATTATTATAAAGATAATAGCTAAATATTAAAGTATTAACGTACTTGACAAATAAATTAATTAAACATTCAAATATTATAAAACAACATTATACTATTTAAAAATATAAATTGTAAATTTATATAATTAGAAATGATAAATAATTATAACAGAAAAAAAATAAAAAAATAAAAAAAAATTGATGGGTTAAATGAGTCAACTCACCTTCAATCCGGTTCAAACCTATTTAATGTGTGATTTAAGTGAATTGGATTGACTCACGGGTTGAAATCCATTTTGACATCTGTAATATTATTTTTTTTTCTTTTTTCTTTTTCCTTTTGGCTTCTGAACACATTGCCATCTCTCTTTTCTTTTTTTTCATTAATTTCTTACAGCAAACAGTCAGATACGTATAACTTAGGTACTAAAGCACGTTGAATTCGTCTAAATTGTATAAGATTGGAATCCAATTAACTTAATTTTAAAAATCACAGTTCGAACTCAATCTAATCATTTGGCTTAAATAAGTTTTTTAAAATTGGTCTAAAATAAAGATGTAATGAGTATTTCATCATTTCCGGTAAATTTAAACAAATAGTAAATTCGTATTAAAAATACTACCTTGGATAGGTTACGGATCTTTAGCACTATAAAGTAAAAATAGTTAAATTTAATTACTCATTGTTTCGTCCAAAATTATTAATTTAGCTCTTTAGTATTTTTTTTTTAATTTTAATTTGGTCCTAATTTATCGATCTTAATTTGTATTTTTTGAAATAAATTAATAATTTTTTTATCAAAATTAGCATTATAATTGTGTTAATTATATCAATAAAACAAATCATTCTTTTTAACAGTTTTAATTTTGATAAAAAAATTTTAATATATTTCAAGAGATTTAATGAAAAAATCATAGCATTAATTTTTCAAAAAATTGAAACTAAATAAAAAAAATTTGGAAAACCAATTTAACATAAAAAACAATTAAACCAAATAATTATAATCACGTTCACACATAAAAAGAAAGAAATATGCAATTTACCATAGTGTTAAAATGAGAAATAGGGAAAGAGAGATGCACTTGGTCAAAGGTGGGTACTTAAAGAAAACTGGATCCGAGGAAGAGAAAAAATTTAACAGTATCACACATGAGAAACGATGCCGACTGCTATGTCCATGTCACCGAATAGTAAATAAATTTTAGGAGAAAAATTATTTATTAATTTGCCATTAAAAAGTAAAATGGTAAGCAAAACTTTTGTATTTATAAAAATATATATATATATATATATATATATATATATATATATATATATATATATATATATATATATATATAATGAAAAATAATATAAAATTTTTGATGTGAAAGTATCAAGGTCTTAATTTTTGTTATTTCAAGCAATAAAAGTTTTAATTATTTTCTTTTATTCTATTATAATTTACGCTTTACACGTGTTCTGTGGCGGAATAAACACTCTATTTGGTCGGCCCAGCAGCCAGATCTTAACATTATAGATAAAAAGAAGAAGTTATTGTACTTAAATTAATAGGTCGATGATTGACCGATATAACCATTTTCTACAGTTTTTATTTTTCTAATGGACATTTAATTTACAAACTTACAGGAGAATTTAAAAATAAATTAATCAAACCTACCCATCTAACTATTAAATATACTAATAATAAATCTGGTGGCCAGTATGAAATGATCCACGCTGGATGACTTGATGTATGTACCACTGCATTTTATTCATTCTTAAAATAATTTTCATTTTTTACTTAAAAAAAGTATTAATTTCATTTTAAGATGTGTAAGATATTACAAACGTTCTTTTGACCATGTATTTTTAAGCAATGGGAATAATTTTAATACACATCTCAATTATGTATAAAGCTTTAAAATTAAATTGATCAATATACAATGTAGTCAACTTTAAAACAATAATAAACCTGTGTAATTAAAATTATCAAAATAAAATGTAGTCAACCTTAAATCAAATAAACCTGCGCGACTGTGTCTATCGGGTTTGCCCTACAAATTACGTTTGGAGTGGGAGGAATTCAGCTTGAACTCGAAGTTAATGTATCTGAAAATTTGTTACTTTTGAAAGTCAATTGGGATGCGTAAAATAAAATTAATTTTAAGCAATTTTTCTGATTAAATAATTTTTACTAATAAAAATGTTATCTATAAAAAAGAAGAAGGTAAGATTGGTGTTGTTGTGTTGTGAGGATAAGGATGAAAATAAGCAAGTTGATGATAATGACTGGCAAAGCTGGCAAGTAGCTAATTCGCCATGTGCATTAAATGTTTCACTCAGATTTTCTGCTCATGTTTTTGTCTCTTGTCCGTGTTGAAGACTGGATAAAGTGAATCTCAAAGGTTTCATCTTTGGAATAGTCATAGCACGCTCTTTCTCTCTCTTCAACGGAGGCTCAACTTTTTTGCGTGTTTTGACTTTCTCACATTTCGCACTTCCACTTTGTATATATACCAACAACTCCCCGCTCTCGTTTCTCAACTCCAAAACTTTCAAACGCTCACAAACCATTCATTCACAAGTCACAACCTTCTTCTTCTTCTTCTTCGATTCATTTTCCCATCTAATCAAGGTTTGTTCTACAAGATCGCCATGGACAACGAGATCGATGTTCCTTCGTTCTTCGTCTGCCCCATTTCCTTAGAAATCATGAAGGATCCGGTGACGGTCTCGACGGGCATCACCTACGACCGTGAAAGCATCGAAACGTGGCTGTTTTCGAAGAAAAATACCACATGCCCCGTCACCAAACAACCCTTGATGGATTACACCGATCTCACCCCTAACCACACTCTCCGGAGACTCATCCAAGCCTGGTGTACCATGAACGCTTCTCACGGCGTCGAAAGGATCCCAACCCCAAAACCTCCTGTTAACAGGAATCAGATTTCTAAGCTTCTCAAAGACGCTTCTCACTCCCCTCTCGTTTGCCTCCGAAGACTCAAATCCATCGCTTCAGGAAGCGAGACAAATAAGCGATGCATGGAGGCTGCCGGTGCTGTTGAGTTCCTAGCATCGATTGTAATGAACACCAACAGCAACGATTCTTCAAATGGGGTTGAACCGAATGAAGGATCTGGATTCGAGTTGAAAACAACTGCAAGCGATGAAGCATTGAACCTGCTTCACACTCTTGATTTAACTGAACAAGGGTTGAAGACTCTTCTAGGCTTCAGAAACGGAGAGTTTATCGAGTCTTTGACGAGAGTCATGCAGAAGGGGTTCTTTGAATCACGCGCTTATGCAGTTTTCTTGTTGAAATCTATGTCAGAAGTGGCTGATCCAGTGCAACTGCTGCATCTAAGACAAGAAATTTTCGTGGAGCTAGTACAGGTGTTGAGGGATCAGATTTCAACGAAGACATCAAAGGATATCCTTCAAACCTTAATCCAGTTCTGTCCTTGGGGGAGGAACAGGGTGAAGGCTGTGGAAGCAGGAGCCGTTCCTGTTTTGATAGAGCTTCTTCTGGATTGCAAGGAAAGAAAGCCTTGCGAGATGATGCTGGTGCTGTTGGAGGTACTGTGTCAGTGTGCGGAGGGAAGAGCAGAACTATTGAGTCACGGAGCAGGTCTTGCCATTGTTTCAAAGAAGATTCTAAGAGTTTCGACATTGGCGAATGATAGGGCTGTCAGGATTCTTCTTTCTGTCTCCAAATTCTCTGCGACTCCGCATGTTGTTCAAGAGATGCTGAAACTGGGTGTGGCGGCGAAACTGTGCTTGGTGCTTCAGGTGGATAGCGGAAACAAGGCGAAGGAAAAGGCAAGAGAGATACTGAAATTGCATGCTCGGGCGTGGAAGAATACCCCATGCATACCCAACACTTTACTTTCTTCATACCCGGCTTATGCGTGAAACCAATGATAGAGAATTTTGAAACATATATACCTCTTTTAGAAATTTTGATGTACAGACACAACACAGTTAGGTTCAAGTTATACATATTAGCAGCAAACTATACATTTATTGCCCGCAAAAAAATATAGGTGGGTAGCGATTTAGGTTTTTCTTTGTGTTTCCTCACAATTGTGCAATGAATTTTTGTTTTTGATAGACTGACACAGAAAGGATTAATCATTCATACATTCATACCGATTTTGTTCCAGATTTTTCAGTTCATCTCTTTCTGTCCCCATTTACTTTGTTTGAAATACTCAAATTGAATTTGGAGCTATCAATTGTGGTGTGGGCATATCTTAATTCAAGCAGAAAATAACTTGTGATGCTCATATATGTCAAAATGGGTTTCGACCCAAGAGTTAACCCGGCTCACCACGGGTTTCAGCTGGGTTAAGTGGAGAAAAATTCAACTTTTTAAAAAGTGGATTGAACTCAATCCGGCTCACTTAACCTACGGGTTAAACGGATTCGAGTCGGGTTGAAGGTGGTTGATCCACTTAATCCACCAACATTTTTTTTAAATATTTTTTAATTTTTTTAATAATTATTTAGTACTCCTAATTATATAGGTTCACAATCTCATATTTTTAAATGTTAGAATGTTGCTCAATAATATTTGAATAGTTTGAATATTTTATTATGACAGAAAATGTGTAATATTAGCCATGTTTTCTTAAACTATATGGACACTTTCTTGGAAATAATTCATCATATATTGGTGGTGAGCATGATGAAAACATTGGTTCTTAATTTTATTGTGATTGTCATCTCATGCATTATTTAAAAAATTATTTAAATATTTGAATATTTAAAAATAAATACATAAATAATATTTTTATGTGGGTTGGTGAGCCAACCCACTTAACCCACCAACCCTTGGTGGGTTGAGCCAGGTTACAAAATTTTTGGCTCACCATAAAGTGAGCCGGATTGGATTCACTCATTTTCAACCCAGTTCGTGGTGAGCCAAATTGAGTCACTTTTTGACATGTCTAGGGATGCTAATACATATCATTACCAAAGTCTAATCTGAATATATTTTCATTGATTATTGCCACCTTTAGATGTTCATAACCTTTATTCATATTACACATACTCATCATTTTTTTAATTTTTAAAAAAATAACATTTAAGTGCATATGTCATAAAAAATTTTAAAAAAATCACCTATTAATAACCATAATATACTTTTAAACTTGCATTACAAATTTACAAAGAGTAACATTCCAAAAAATTATCTAGACTTCGAGTTATAAAATTAGCTTAAAAGTAAGATCTAATAAATTCAGGTAATACTAAAAGTATTGAGATTGAAATTTGACTATTCAGTTCTTCTACACCCTCCTCTCACCCCTCACCGTATATTTTATTCAATTAAGATATTATTGGAAATTTAAAGATTCTCCTTATCAAAGTAATAATTGATTTCCTCAAATTATACCAACAAACTTGTTTTAAGTTCACAATTTGATTCAACTATAAAAATTTTAAATTTATCCTTATTATTAAAAAATATAGATTATTTGATTCAACTTTAGATTTAAGATTTATTTTTCTACCAAAATAAACAAAATGATGATATAATATGTATAGATCGTAAACAATATTAAAAGGTTGGATAAATTACGTTCAATACCAATACAAAAATAAAAAAGAGGTTTAGTCACCCATGGTGAAAGAGTTATGTCAATTACACAGGAAGAAGATGGAAAAGAAATGATCCAGATAGAAAATTCTACTCTGAGTTAAACAATATCTTTTTCGGTCCTTAAAATACTCTCTTTCACCTCTTCCAAATCTATCTTTTAATCATTTATATGTTGGGGAATTAATGACCTTTTTGCTTAAATAAATTTCTTTGCACTCGATCAAATCTTTATTTATGGTTGAAGAAACTTATTTTTATTTAAGCGAAATAACTTCATTTGAGTAAAAATGAGATTGAAAATTGAATTATTCTCTTATGATGATTTCACTGGAGTCATTATAAAACAATTTTATTCTAATTTTGGAGAGTATTAATTAATTGTTCTGTAACAATGACATTTGTTTAATACTAATTATATTAAATTTTCTTCCATTATGTTAATATTGAAATGGCCCTCGTGGTGCGCAACTGAGTACATTCAATAAACAAAAAGAAAGAACTTCTAATACTGGTACATGATTTAAATTTGATTGTGAAAAAATTATAGTAAAGTAGAAAGGAATAATCTTGATCACCAATCCCAAATATACAGTCACCTACTCCATATTTTTATAATATCATATATGCATGCATGATTAAATAATTTGAACGTTTCTTTACCCTCGTATTTTCAATAAACACTTCTTCTCCTCGTGATATATTGCACTATAGAATTGCATTCTACACTGGGAAAAGTTAAGCTCATCATAAAGTATACACCTGCACTTTATGAAAAATTAACTTTACATAAAAACTTTATTCAAAGAATGTTGCATTGTTATGAATGATTAAGTTGTGCAACACGCACTTGAGACTACTTCGGCATGGAAAAACCGCGACATTTGATTTATTTAAAACTTTTATGATGTTGTGCGTTGTTTGTTTTTTTAGTGAAAAGTTATAGTTTCTTCAACAAATCAATCGTGATATGTATGCACTTCTAGAAAATGAGGTATCTATCTGGGATTACATAGTTGTGAATAATGTGCTGTTCAAACTCATACATAGACGACCAAGCTAAAGAAACTACCTTGTTCTCGTAAAATTTAAAACCTAATGTATTTTTGTTGGTAAGAAACTTCTTCATCTATATATGTTGACCAAAAAGTTAGATAGAAGAATCCTTTGGACGTCCAAAAATTAATGATAAATAAATAAATAAATCGTCAAACCAATGCTAATGAATTAGTCAAACCACTTCGTATAAGATTCCTTTCTAATTTTGTTTAAAGTTTGTTATTTTTATTACGAGGATAATTTTCTGAGCAAAACATATATTCTTAAGTGTGAATTATTTACCAATGTCGTATTTAAGAATGACTGAAGTACTGATTAGTACAATGATGATTGTTCCCTAAGAATACAATGCATAATGAGATCATGAAATCTATTATGCATGTAAGCAATTTGTTTTTGCAGAAGATGAATCTATGAATTTGTAATAGCTTATTAATTTTCTAGAGTGATGTGCTGCACACAGCTTGAACGGTGGTTGCTCTTTAATTTTAGTTTGTTTGATTGTCCAAACTTTCAAACATTGAAAAACTTTTCTCTCTCTCTCAAAAAACGACACCGTGGTGGGGTTGTGGCCACATCGTTACAGAAGAATATGTGGTTCATGAATTTTAGTATTAAATTCCAAGAGTGTGGTTGTGTTCATTGTAGGTCAATATATGGGTGAACGTGAAAGAAGAAGGTATATATTTGAATATGATTTTTCTGACCGAATAATGCAGAACCAAAGACCATTACTATTAGCTGGTTTCGGCCATTGATCAATGAACGGGTGCAAGTTGGGTTGGTTGGAACCCCCAATAATAAATTCTTTTTATACACCATTACTTAGTACCCTTCTTCTGACCCTTATATTGTCAAAACTTCTTCTGCTTCAACGCAAAATTTACACCTAATATTTAATTTCACAAACTATTCACGTTTCTTAGGCTTTTTTTTTCTTAATGAAATTTAATTACATCTATTGCCATTCGATATTATTATTATTTTTTATTTTTTATGTATTTTATAGTCATATGTTTTTATTAAACAACATGATAACGTGTCATAAAATTAAAAAAAAAATGGTGTTGTTTTGTGACTATAATTTTATCAAATGGTATCATATTTTTGTGTCATATTTTCTTATGATGCGTGGTTTATTAAATATTTAACGAATTGGTAAAATATATACAAACGATTAAAAAGGAATAAAAAATAGAGAAAAAAAATACGTGGTGAAATTTGTATGAGGATTATAGTAGAATAATAAAATGCATAATATAGAACTTTTATAATTGTATTATTTATATCAAATATCTTTTAGCTTTGTTGGTAATTTTTGCTGTTATGAAATACTTAGTTAATTATTGTTTATGGAATTTCCTAGTTTATTAGCTGCGGTTTTCTTTTAATAATCCAACATTTTACTTGGACATCCAGGCTCAAAGTCAATCGAATCAGTCATTGATGAATGCAATTGGAGTTTACTTCTACGTAACAAACCTATCTAATTAATTAAAAAAATTGAATTGGTGTAATTTGAAAAAGTAATCTACTTTAACATAATTATGCTGCAGTCACAGGCACCGTTAATAATGGTTAGAGTATTATTTGTATTTTTTAATGTAAAGTGAACAATATTGATAATTGGTTGTAGAAAAAGATTTAACACGGGTTTTGTCAAGGCTACTTGAGAAAGAAATTGAAAAAAAGAAATGTGAAAAAAATAATGTTGAAATTGGTCTTAAAATATGAGTGTATGACTCTCTTTGGTTGATGGATTCTTGATTAAATTTGTTTCTATTATTACATATAAATAACAAATAAACCTCTTCTCCTTTGTATTTGAATTGTATAATATAGTATCTTCCTCCGTAATTCTTTATTTTTATTGACTATACTACATTTTTACTTTGACGATAAAATCTTAACATTCTTTATGATTAATACACTATAATTTTTTTATTTGAATATTATGTCCTCATATCAACCCAAAATGTTTGAGCCGGTTTTAACTATTGGCTCTAATACTAGTTGTTAGGATTTTATACAGGGGATTTCACTGGAAAGATACAACACCAATGAGACCTGAGCCTAAACATATAAGACACTGACACCACTCTCAATCCACCTTAAGGCAATGAATTTATGGGTCTTTATTCTTATATAGTATTTTACTTTTTCATTTCTAGACAATGTGAGACTTAGACTCACACTTGGATTTCTAACAATATATTCAATTCTCTTGCCACTATCTGATTGCATTTTCCTCTCTTCTTTTTACCACATTCAGAGGGACATACCAAAACAAGGATAGTACAATCAAAATGGACTTGGTGGTTGTCTCCAAAAATAAATCTCTCATTATATTTTACTATTTTCATCACAATACTGAGATTAATCTCAAAGATCTAACCCTTGTATCACCAAAGAATGAACCTTCAATCTCCAAAGATTAATTCAAAACAACTTGAGGTGTTTTTCAGTAATGTTTTGTATGAAATGTTTTACAATATATCCTCCATTGCTGCAGCACACTAAGTTTCACCTCCTTGTCTCCTCATGACGACAAACTCTTAGTAACAAGTTATCTAACCATACCTACCACTCCTATTCTGCTACCATTTATTCAAACCAAAAACCGACATTTTGTATTTTTATAATAAATTCATTTAGTTTATAAAAAAAAAAAAACGCTGAGATCTTTAGTCTAAAATGGAAGGATTCTTTGAACAAGATTAGGAATTGGAGTGGCTTATTCAACAAATTTTTTAACAAAGCCCTGACTTAGTCTCTAATAATAGTCACTTTAGTTTTTCTTTTTAACTTTCATTTGGTTCATAAATATATGTAAAATAATGTCATTGACTATAGCTTTTAATGCTATGAAAAATGATAAATTTTATTACCAAGTCAGAAATGAAACGAAGATTTTCAAAATACAAATCAAAGTTAATAACTTTGTAATATGTTGAGTAAAGAAAAATAGAAAAAATTGTTTTGCTGAGGAAAACTGCCGAGAGAACTGTGATAAGTGAAGAGTCTTAATAACTCAGTGCAAACAAATAATTTTCTTACGAGATTTGCCAAAACTCTTTTTAGATTGTTTTTTTCACCTGGTTACAGTGTGTTAAAAAATTGATACTGATATGAGTTCTTTGATTCTGAATGAAGGAAAAATTAGGTTTCCTTCAAAAGAACGAGTGAATTTTTTGCTGATGACAACTCACTCATATATGCACTACCAAACTGGAATAGACCATAGATCATGGCATTGAATTTGGTAACCGACATCAGATTTTCAAATAAGAGACAAATAAATGAAGGGGAGTGATTCATGGCTAGAAGGGTGTTAAGGAACAACATTGTCAAACTTTGCAACAAATATTTCAATAGTTTTTTATGTTCTGAGTTTAGTTTCTAGAAGAAGCAAACCAAACCATTAATGGAAAAATGTATGGTTTTGGGTGAATATTATTCTAGAGAAAACACATTTGTTTAGTAATTCTGATATTCAATTTCTTAATGCATAAGTGTTTCTTTCTCTTACCTAATTTTTTATGATGAAAAATATTGTGTTATGCTTTTGTTAATACATTTAATATATATAGACTATTAGTTGAAGGAATATTGGAACTTTAAATTTATTGAGCAAGCAAGTGAGCCTTTTTTGCACGGAACACAACTTTAAAGTTTGTAGAGTTGAATTATTTAATACTTGTGTTATTTTGTAGCCTAGTTAATAAATTTTGTCTTCATTATTTCTTATCAATAAAAGATTCATTGAGAGTATGAATAGAAACATTAGAAAGATGATATATGTTTTATCGAACGCAAGCACATATATCCTAAATTTAAAAATATGTCTAGAAGCTCTTTTTTTTTTTCTTTTGTTATACTCCAACAACCCTACAAATTTCATTTTATCACGGCTTCTTTTATACCCAAAACAAATAGATAAAACTTAAACTAGCACTATATTAACCAATATATATATATATATATATATATATATATATATATATATATATATATATATATATATATATATATATATATATAAATATATATATAAACATATATATATATAAAATAAA
>Ga0214543_1007525_pt1 | contig 18571 bp, 18 predicted proteins | sample CNSS2metaG_FD_160094 | JGI IMG/M metagenome (GOLD analysis project Ga0214543, IMG submission 160094) | Root nodule microbial communities from cowpea collected in UCLA plant growth center, Los Angeles, California, USA - CNSS2 | ecosystem: Host-associated > Plants > Roots > Nodule | place: USA...
AGAAATTAAAAAAAAAATCATAGGTTTATTTTGTATAGACAACGAGCTTTATATATATATATATATATATATATATATATATATATATATATATATATATATATATATATATATATATAACTATTAAAAAAATTCATATTTTCTCTGATTTTTCTTTTGAATTTTTTTTTGTAGAAAATACTTATAAATTTTGTTATGAAAAAAAATTTGCAGGAAATTGCTGCCAATTTTTTTGCAAAATATTTTGTGTAAAACACTTTTCACAACAAATTTTGCAGGAAATGATTATGAATTTTATAATTTTGTAGAAAATAATTACTCACAAAGGAATTACCTACCAATTAAGATTCTTAGCAAAATTAGGAGAAAAAAGTCTTTTCTTGCAAATTATTTTAACAAATTTGCAAAAAAAAAAAAACTCATATAATATGAGAATTTTTACTAGTGTATATATTAGATATTATATAATCAACTATTTAATTTCTATATATTTTAGTTGTAAGCCCCTTTTCTTTTCTGTCCTAAAATGTTGGGTCTAGTCTTACTAAAGGGCCTAAGTCAGCCCATATGTTACCCCCATTCAGTTGCCCTTTCACATTCCATTTGCTGTCACTCACATAGTTGAACCACCGACTCATCTTTCTCTTCTTTCATAAGCTGTGCTAGGGCATTAACAAGTAAGTTGAACACCCACCTTTAAGGTTTTCCTCCTTTTTTTTCCTCTTGAGTGCGTAAATTCTGTATAGGGTTTACCCTTATAACCCTATCTTTGTTCTTGCATGCATCTTTCAGCTCATTAATCTGTTCTTGAAGTTGTGGTGCTCATTGTTGGGTGCTTATCGTTGTCTACTAGCATCTATCCAGGTAAGGGAAGTTAGGGTCTTGTTGTTTTTAAGTTATTTTGCATGTTTGGTCTATTTTATGTCATGGATGCTTGATTCATGTTGTTTGTCGTGTGAAAATACATTGCATGTGTTGTTGCTGTGATTTGAATCTGGCTTTGCACGCATGAGAGCTGGTGAGTTATGCTGAACTCGCCCAAGTGAGTTGGGTGGTCGCCCAAACGAAAAGCTCTCGCTTGAGCGAGAACAGCTGCAACCCATGCCCTCTCTGTTTCGAGGGCTCGCCTAAGCGAAGGCATCTCGCCTGAGCGAGATGGGCTAGCTTGAACGAGACCTTGACGTGCCCCCTGTTTGCAATTTCGCCCAGGCGAGAGCTGGTAGCTTGAGTGAGGGGTTCCTTTCGCCTGAGCGAGAGCTCCTTAGCCTGAGCGAGATTGACATAGTTAGTTGAATACTTGTATGTTTCTAATAATTGGTTGGTTTATTGCTCTAAGAAGTTTAAGTATGATGCCTTGTATGTTTTATATGGTATGATGGGACTGAAATTGATGAGCTTGGTATGAATAAAGTCATGAATCATTGGTGGCTGGTTGGTTGAATAATGGCATGAGATTTAGATGTCATAAGATAATGTGTGGTATAATGTGTATGGTTGTTGTATGCGATTGACGTAATTCCATGAAACTCTTGGTGAGATTTCATGGTGGTGTGTTAAGACTTTGGCAAGTGTACGAAAAATTCAATCGACTGTTTTCACTTAAACCAAAACTATATAAGCTGTGTTTTCACGAGCAGAGGTGCGAATCTGAATTTTTCTGAACGAAATCGTGTCATTCATCTCTAGGAAGCCTTCTCTCTCTGCAATACACAACTGCAACTCGTGTTTGAAGATCTTGGTTGATCTTGGAGGCATTTTGGCTTGTGAGTAGCTTGAAGAACACATGTATGGTTTGCTAGGGACAACCACCATCAGGTTTGGACGTTCTTGTGCCTCTGGATGGTTTGCCTGATGTGATTTTAGGTCTGCAAGTGTGATTCTTGTAGGTTGTAGTTCTAGATTTTTGTGTGAGTCAAAAATCTTGTGTGCTTTGTGTTCAAAAGTGTAATCTTGGTGTTTGATTTGTAAAACTTTTGAATATAGTGGAAACTAGGCTCAGGTTGTCCTGGAAAACTAGATGTCGCTTTGTGATTGAGTGAACCAACATAAAAACAGCTGTGCAATCTTCTTTCCCTCATCTCTCTCTCTCTCTCTTTGAAACTCTTTAAAAACTCAAGAAAACCAATCAATTTGATCTTTTGTGTGATTTAATGCGTTCTTCTGTAATCTGAGGCTTTATACTTGTTATAAATACTGATTGGAACATGTCTTGTATATAAAAGATTGTTGTTTGAGTTGAATTCGAAAATTCTGCATTCTGCATAATTCTCCAGTATTTTAGCCGACTGAATTGCCTTTTTAATCGACTGTTTCATAGCATCAAGAACAATTTAGTCTGTTGTTTAATATTTTAATCGATTGAAAGTGTACTGGTCTGCTGCATTTACATACAAACTTTCCAGTCCGTTAGATTCAATTGAAAAGAGATTTAAGCTTTCGAAAAAGTTTTATAAAGCCAATTCAACCCCCCCTTCTTGGCTAAACTCACCATTTCAAAACTAACAATTGGTATCTAGAGCAAGGTTCTTGAAAGGTATTCAAGTTGATCAAAAATCTTTTTGAAATGGCTGAAAGTAAACTCCCTTTTGCTGAAGGTGCATCTATTCATAAACCACCTATGTTTTGTGGCCTAAACTATCAGTTTTGAAAAATAAGAATGCAAATTTTCATTGAATCTATAGATAAAGGAATTTGGGATGCAATAGTTAATGGACCATATACTCCTAAATGTGTTGTTGAAAATAAGCAGGTGGACAAGCCTTGGAGTGAATGGACTGATGAAGAAAGGAGGAGAGCTCAATATGATTGCAATTCCAAAAACATCATCACTTCATCTTTGAGCATGGATTAATTTTTTAGGGTATCCCAATGTAAGAATCAAAGGAAATGTGGGATGTCCTAGAGGTTACACATGAAGGAACAAGTGAAGTGAAGAGAGCAAGGAAGCATGCCTTGATTCAAGAGTATGAGCTTTACAAGATGCAAAAGGGAGAGTCCATAGCTGAAGTGCAAAAGAGGTTCACTCACATAGTCAACCATCTCATGGGTCTAGGCAAAGAATTTGACAAAGAGGAGCTAAACATCAAAGTGCTTAAGTGTCTTGATAGAAATAGGCAACCAAAGGTGACTGCCATATCTGAATCTAAGGATTTATCTATCATCACAACCGCTGCACTGTTTGGTAAGCTTAGAGAGCATGAGATTGAAATGCAAAGGCTAAGTGAGCTTGAAACAAGTGAGAAAAAGGTAAAACCCATAGCCTTGAAGGCTAGTTCTAAGAAGAGTGATTAAACCGAGGAAGAGGTTGCTGAATCTAGTGACAATGAGAACTTGAATCTACTAGTTAAGAAGTTTGGAAAGTATCTCAAGAGGAAAGGCAACAAAGGTAATCAAATGAGGTACAATTCTAAACAAAATGATTCAAGTAATTGTTTTAAATTCTCAAGTTATAATTGTGGAAAGCAAGGACATATCAAGATTGAATGTCCTAATGTTAACAAAGAGAAGGAGAAGGTTGATGATAGGAATAAGGAGAAAAAGGGCAAGGAAAGACGTGCCTACATAGCTTGGGAGGACAATGATGATTCAACAAGTACTTCATCTCAAGAAGAAAGTAAAGAAGCAAATCTATGCCTCATGGCTGGATATGAATCATCCTCATCAAGCCAAGTAAGTTCCTTGTCATCCAAAGACTATTACCAATTGTTGCATGACTTTGAAGAGTTGCATAGTGAGGCAAACAAAATTGCTATCATGAACAATCGGCTAAAAGGATTAAATAGCTGGCTAGAAAACATAGTTAGCCAACTAGAATCAGAAACAATCGACTTAAAAACTGATTTCGAACATTTGGAAATGATTTACAGTAATTCAATCGATTGTTCTGAAAACAACTGGCTATAAAACCTTGTGAAAACTGCACTACTTTGAAAAATCAAGTGAAATATCTTTTGAAAACATGTGAAAAGTTCACAAGGGGAAAAGCAAACTTGGAAGTTGTTCTTGGCTCTCAAAATTGTGTTTTTGGAAAGGCTGGACTTGGTTATACACCTATCCATGAAAAGAAAGCCAAGAAGTTCTCTAGTTTCTTTTGCAAGAGTGAGCCAAATGCTATGTCATTCATTTCCTACAACTATTGTATGAAAAAGGGTCATGTTCTTAAGAATTGTCATGTTAGAAAGTATGATGTACCTAAGGGATTTATGAAATGGATCCCAAAAGGATCTAGAAAGGCATAACCATGTTGGACCCAACCTATCAAAGGGTACCATGCAATATTAATTTGTTTTGCAGGTCATAAAACATGAAATGAAAGGCCTATGGTACCTAGATAATGGTTGCTCGAGGCATATGACAAATGACAAGTTTAAGATTGCAAAGTTGGAGTTAAAGGATGAAAGATTTATGACTTTGAATTTATAACAAGAGGCTAATGATTGTTAAAGAATTTGTGCATGTTGTTTTTTATGAAACTAACCCAGTGCAGTAAGATCAAAGGCCTAAGATTGCAGATGAAGAAGAAACAACACTGAAAAAGAAATCTGCTGCAGAATTGGAATCTGCTGCAGGAAACAGTCAGCTGAAAAGAAAATTCAGTCGACTGAAAAAGCTGTAGACAACAACTTACCCAAGGAGTGGATTGAACCCAGGGGATTATCAAAACGCAACATAATTTGTGACATAGAACATGTAGTATCCACTAGACGCAAGCTTGCATTCTTTCAACATGTTGCATTTGTTTCTCAAATTGAACCTAAGAATGTGAATAATGCATTGTGTGATAGTAATTGGGTTGTTGCTATGGAAGATGAACTTAATCAATTCACTAGAAATGATGTATGGTCTCTTGTTCCTAAAACTGATGCAATGAATGTGATTGGTACAAAATGGGTGTTTAGGAATAAAATGGATGAAAATGGTAATATAGTTAGGAACAAGGCTAGACTAGTTGCTAAAGGTTATAATCAAGAGGAAGGCATTGATTTTGATGAAACATATGCAGCTGTAGCTAGGCTAGAAGCTGTGAGGTTATTGTTAGCATATGCATGCATGTGTAATTTCAAACTTTCTCAAATGGATGTGAAAAGTGCATTCTTGAATGGTTTCTTGAATGAAGAAGTGTATGTATCACAACCCCCTGGCTTTGAAGATCACCTCTATCCTAATCATGTTTTCAAATTGAAAAAGGCTTTATATGGTTTGAAACAAGCACCACGACAGTGGTATGAGAGGTTAAGCAACTTTCTTTTATCTAAAGGATATGCTAGAGGTGCTGTTGATAAAACACTTTTCATTAGAAAGCATGCAAGTGATGTAATACTTGTTCAAGTATATGTAGATGATATAATCTTTGGATCAAATAATAATTCCATGTGTGAAGAATTTGTTGCGGCTATGCAGGGAGAATTTGAGATGTCTATGATGGGTGAGCTAACCTACTTCATAGGGCTGCAAGTGAAGCAACTCAAGCATGGGACATTTTTAAGCCAGTCAAAATACTGTTTTGATTTACAGAAAAAGTTCAAAATGGAGGATTGCAAAGAGGCTGCCACTCCAATTGCTACAAACTGCCTTATGGATGCAGATGAGGCTGGAAACCAAGTTGATTCAACCAAATATAGAGGGTTAATTGGTTCCTTGCTATATCTAACTGCTAGTAGGCCAGATATACAATTTGGTCTTTGCTTATGTGCTAGGTTTCAATCCAATCCAAAGGAATCGCACTTCAAAGCTGCAAAATGGATTCTCAAGTATCTAAAAGGACAACTAATGTTGGATTATGGTATCCTAATGAATCTAACATTGTTCTTAGTGGTTTTTCATATTTTGACTATGTAGGGTGCAAATTGGATAGGAAAAGCACAAATGGCAGATGCCATCTACTTGGATCAAGCCTAATCTCATGGAATAGCAAGAAGCAAGCTTGTGTAGCACTCTCTACAGCTGAGGCTGAGTACATTGCAGCTGGACATGCATGTGTTCAAAGCATATGGTTGAAGCATCAACTTATGGATTATGGTGTAAAGATGGAGAAGGTACCTCTTTATTGTGATAATACAAGTGCAATCAATCTAACTAAGAATCCAATCCAACATTCTAAAATTAAATACATTGAAATCAAGCATCATTTCATAAGAGATCATATTAAAAAAGGTGATATTGAAATCATGTTTGTGAAAACTGAAAATCAATTGGCAGATTTATTCACTAAACCACTTGTACGTGATAGATTCAATAAGCTTAGAACTGAATTAGGTGTTCATGACATGAAGAATATATGTTGATATCTGTTTGGCTTGTTAATCTTATTAGGTCATGTGTGTGCTGCATTTAAAATGACAAAAATCTGCATAATTTGAAAATTGCCAGAATTTCAGTCAGCTAAATCTGCAATTTCAACATATAGATTTCATTTAAAATGTCAAAATCTGCATAATTTGTGTTCCAGAACTGTTTCAATCTGCTAAATCTCACAAAATAGCACATATATTTGATTCAAATTGGTCTGGTGTGTATTTCGTCAAATCTGAAATTTTTAGTCAGCTAAAACTGCAAATTTAACACATATTTCACTTAAAACTGCCACTACACCAAAAATCAGTTTACTGGTACATTTTTAGTCGACTAACTTTGTATTTTTACGTGTTAAAATCACTTATGCTGATGTGGAATTGCTTGAATTGATTTTAATTGATTGACCCAGTCAAAGTATGCATCACATGACTGTTTTTGGACTGTAGTAGCAGCTGTAACAACTGTTACATCAGCTAAAATTAACTTTTCAGATTGCATTGACCATAAAGTGCTTTAATTACATGATTTCCAATGTGCATGCATTAGATGTGAACTGTTTGTGAGTGGATTGATCATAAAACGCATGGGAAACACATCACTGCATTCCTGATTCAGATCCCTCACATTTAATTGTTGTGATTTCCTGTACTGCATTGAAAAACTGAAAATCTGCACAATTCAATTGACTGATTTTAAAAATCAACATGCTGATTCTATAAATACTTGCATAAGCATCATGCATTGGCATTCTCATTTGCTAGTAAGAGAAAAACCTACATTTCACCATGCCTCGAAGATCACGAACTGCCCCTCAGATGATGAAAGCTCCACCCCACCTACTTCATCCTCTTCAAATGCTATGAATTAAGGAAGGCTTGAGATATGGTTTGAAGGTCATGAGGACAGAATTCAAACCTTCTTGATTGAGATCAATAGGAAGTAAATCATTCTTCATAAGGTGATTCGTATGTCATGGCTAAGGGCATAAAACTTTGGCAACCTTGAGCAACATCTCAAAGCTCAAAAATTGAAGACTTTCCTTGAGCTTTCGGGTAAGGTGTATCCGAATTTGGTGAAGGTGTTCTATGCCAACCTCAAGTTCAACAATGGTGTTCTCAAATCAAGTGTCAAAGGTGTGGAGATGGAAATCACTAGGCAAACATGGAAGGATGTGGCTGGTCTAAGGCAAAGAGGTGTGCAAGTCCGCAAAGGTGAAACTAGTGCAGTGGATGAGTTCAACAAGGTGCAATACTTCAATCAATGTGTAAGAAACCAAGGTGAGCAAGCTAGAAATTTCCATGTGGGAAGGCTTCGTGTGGAGGAAAGGTTGCTAGCCATGGTGGTGACCAAAATCATCATGCCTAGGGGGAGCAACCATGCTACCTTGAATGAAGGTCATTTAGTGGTGATGTACTGCATTCAAAATGGGGTGATGGTGGACTGGACATACACAATCAGTGACCATATGATGAAAGCAAAAAGACTCACAGATTTCAACTTCCATATGTGGTGCTCATCTCCAAGTTCATTGAGCATTTTGGTGTAGATGTGGAAGGAGAGCTTGAGGAGTCAACTGGACTTCTAAACCATGTTTCAACATTGAATATGCATAAGATGGGATTCACCAAGGTAGGCAACACTTGGATAGTTGAAGGAGATCAAGGTGCAAACATTGAAGTTGGAGCAAATGACCATGAAGCGGGAACAAGTGGAGGAAACCAAGAGGAAGATGAACCTCAGCCAATGGCAATTGAGCTGTACAACCCACCTGAAAATACTGGACCTACATACTCCCAATTTGAGAGAATGGTTCTCAATCAACTTCAAGACCTCAACATGGCTCAAAATGCACATCACATGTATTGCACAACAAGGTTTCAAGACTTGGATGACCAACTCCATAATGTTCATGACCTCCCCTGCAATGTCTACAACAAAGACAACCCTAGGAATGAGTGAAGGGGATGGCTCATAGGTCATGCATTGCTTTAGTACAACAGAGACAACCCTAGGAATTAACTCTCTTTTTGATTGAATCTCTCACTCCAATGCTAACTTTAAATTTCCTCTTTGTACTAATGCTTATTTTGCAGATGGCATCCTCCTCCAATCTCAAAACAATGAAGACCGCCATTGGCAACCCCTCAAAAGGGCAAAAACGAAAGGAGAGAATTTACTCTCACTACTTCCTCACAAAAGACAATGAGGACCGCTTCCAAGTGGTCATGCAATGAAAATTTGTGGCAGAGAGGAAAGTGATTCTAAAGCCCGGGGAGGTCAATGAACTGCAGCTGGAGTTGATCAGACGCGGTTGGGAAAGGCTGGGTAGCTACCCTAGCACATTCAGTGTGACCTTGGTGAAAGAATTCTATGTTAATGCCAAGGTTACCACCTCAACAACTCCCACCTTTCTTAGCTATGTGCGAGGGAAACGGGTGCCCTTTGATGCTGACACGATCAATGAATTTTTGGGCACCCAGCTGGCTCATGATGTGGAATGTTAGTTTTTAGTCTTGGATGATGAGGGCGTGGCACCTGGAGAGCTGATCCAAGCACGTTGCTTGGCTAGTGAAGGATTTCATAGGGGCAGGATTCAGAGAGGTTCCCTTCACCCCTTGGCCTGCTTTTGGTCAGCTTTTGTGCACGCCAACATTTCCCCATGCTCCCATGTGTCTGATCTCATGGAGGGGATGCGTCACCATTCTGTACACCATCTTGACAGGTCGGGTGATGGATGTAGGGCAGTATATTGCCAATGAGATCCACCGGTGTGTCAACGCTTCTAGCAAGGCCACTCTTGGCAATCCCTCTTTCATCACCCATCTTTGCAGCCTGGCAGGAGTGCACATTTCTGTACCCTCGTTGGAGAAAGCAACGCAGGACCTAGACTTTTCATATTTTCAGAGGTTCTGCTCAGTTGCTCCCCGACTCAGGAGGCGCCATCAGCCACAGGCAAAGCCTGAGCCAGAGCCCGAGCCCGAGGCAACTCCCACCATTGATATGCAGTTGCAGGCTTTGGAGGCCAAGCTAAATCACCTTCAGCTCTTGGAACCCCAGATGCAAGCCTTATACCGATTGGAGATGCCCCTAAGCATGTCTGCATTGGCCATCCCTTGGGTCTTGGAGCAACTGAGCAGAACCTCTGAAAATATGAAAAGTCTAGGGCCTGCGTTGCTTTCTCCAATGGGGGTACAGAAATGTCCACCCCTGCCAGGCTGCAAAGATGGGTGATGAGAGAGGGATGGCCAAGAGCGGCCTTGCCAGCAGCGTTGGCACATCAGTGGATCTCATTGGCAATATACTGCCTTACATCCATCACTCGATCTGTCAGGATGGTGTACATAATGGTGGTGCATCCCTCCGTGAGATCAGACACAATGGAGCATGGAAAATGTTGGCGTGCACAAAAGCTGACTAGAAGTGGGCCAAGGGGTGAAGGGAACCTTTCTCAATTGTGCCCCTATGAAATCCTTCACCCGCCAAGCAAAGTGTTTGGATCAGATCTCCAACACCACGCCCTCATCATCCAAGACTGAAAACTAACATTCCACATCATGAGCCAACTGGGTGCCCAAACATTCATTTATCGTGTCAGCATCAAAGGGCACCCGTTTCCCCCGCACATAGCAGAGAAAGGTGGGAGCTGCTGAGGTGGTAACCTTGGCATTAACATAGAATTCTTTCACCAAGGTCACACTGAATGTGCTAGGGTAGCTACCCAACCTTTCCCAACCATGTCTGATCAACTTCAGCTGCAGTTCATTGACCTCCCCGGGCTTTAGAATCACTTTCCTCTCTGCCACAAATTTTCATTGCATGACCACTTGGAAGTGGTCCTCATTGTCTTTTGTGAGGAAGTAGTGAGAGTAAATTCTCTCCTTTCGTTTTTGCCCTTTTGAGGGGTTGCCAATGGCGGTCTTCATTCTTTTGGGATTGGAGGAGGATGCCATCTGCAAAATAATCATTAGTACAAAGAGGAAATTTAAAGTTAGCACTAGAGTGAGAGATTCAATCAAAAAGAGAGTTAATTGCATCTAAAGACTAAGCTAGAACAACAAAATAAAGAGTCATTCATATGCAAAAACAATTGCAGCATTGGTGTCTTACAACCCAAGCAACAATCAGATGAAAACCAAAGAAAAAAGGCAAAAAAAAAAACAGGGGCCACTACCTGGCCCTCCAAATTTGCCAGCTCAAACCAAGGAGCTCTGATGCTCCAGCGCCTGGCGGCAAAACAGGCCAAAATGGCCACCGCCAGGTGGTACAGAACTGGCAGCCATGGTTCTGGACTAACAACGAGGCACAAAGAACAAGTAATATCCATTGGCAGCACGAAAACACAGCAAACACGAGCTTTTAACACAAATAGCAATAGAAACAACAAGTATCAAAGCAAAGTAAAACCCTAAACTAATGAATCAACAATGGATTATTAAGTAAAACAAGCATCAGATACTCTAGAAACAAGGAGAAAAACACAAGAAAGATTACTTGAGTGGAATGCAAGAGTGAGTGTTGGAGAAATCGTGAAGAGTGACTTGGTGCGTGGAAAGGGGCAGCTGCGCCTGGCGAAAGTGTGACGTCAGTGTGATTGGGAGAGATGAAGGCACGAGATTAGGGATTTGAAAACTAGGGTTAGAGATTTGGGAAAGAAGTGGGAATTGGAGAGTGAGAGTCAGGATGAGAGGCGCAAGGCATTAGTGATTTTTAGGGCTCGAAGGGGGAGTGCAGTAAGTGTGCGAGGGAGTGGGCTAGCTGAAGACATATTGAAAAAAGCCCAAACAGCATTGCGCACCGATACCGCTTGGCGGGTGGTCTCGAGCCGCTAGGCGACGTATTAGAAAACTGGTGCAGGAGTTCTATTTCTGGTGTGGCGCCAGGCGGGCGCGGAGGTGCCGCTAAGCGGTTGGCTCCTGGAATGCTTTCAGTGGCTGATTTTACAGATGGCGCCTGGCGGGAGGGAGTGCACTGCCAGGCGGTAAGCTACAGGGGTGGATAAGGCGCTTAAAGCTTGGTTGGTGCTTTTGCTGTGCTCCTTCCCAACCTCACACCTATACAACTTCAATTGAGCACTAGTCACCAATTTAGTCCTTCTAGAATAAGGAGCTTCAATTTCAATCCTTCCATCAACTTTGATGTCTCTAATAACCCACAACCTTGACCATTTTGATTTGAATCTTCTAGGAGAAATCTTCAAATTTTCCTTTCTCATCACAATTGGTTGGCCGGGTCTAAGCCCATTAGTCCCCATCAAAGAGTGGTGGTGAACTAGAGCATCATCTTTCTCTTCCCTCTCTTCATTCACCTTCGCAGAGAAGCAATTGGCGCAGTTTTCAAGCAACTTTGAAGCTTGCCAAGGTCTACTAGTCACAGATAAGACTTCATTGACACCCTTAAGACTAGTTTGTTCATTAGTCGGTTCTTGCACAGCTTCAAGAACGTTGAAATTCACTTCCTCATCTTGGTCCTTCAATTTCAGCGTTCCCTCATCCACATTGATGACAACCTTGGCTGTCTTCATGAATGGCCTCCCAAGAATGAGTGGTACCCCTTCATCTTTCTCCATTTCCATCACCACAAAATCAACCGGGAAATTAAGCTTATCTATTTGCACCACCACATCTTCCACCACGCCATAAGGGTATTTGATGGAGTTGTTTGCTAATTGCAAGGTCATCCTTGTTGGCTTGGCTTCGAGACCACCAATCTTTTTCAGCATAGATAGGGGCATCAGATTGATGCTAGCCCCTAAGTCAACAAGAGCTTTCCCCATATCTTGATTTCCAATGGTGCAGGGGATAGTGAAGCTACTCGGATCCTTGAATTTTGGAGGAAGATTTTTCTAAATAATGGCACTAGAATTCCCTTACACTTCAATGGTTCCCTCTTCTATGTACTTCTTCTTTTTGCTAAGGAATTCCTTCATGAACTTTGCATAAGAGTGCATCAGAAAAGGGGATCTTGATCTCAAGCTGCTTGAATATGTCTTTGAACCGAGCTAATTATTTCTCCTTTTCTTTTCTTGAAGGATTATGAGGATAGGGAAGGGGTTTCACAACAACTTTCTCTTTTTGTCTTTTTTCTTTATCTTTCTCTTCATTTTTATTCTCTTCTTCTTCCACAAAAATCTCTTCATCAACTTCTTCCTCTTGAATCTTTTCTTCATTCTTTCTCTTTTCTCTAGCCTCCACCTTTTCTTTAGAACCTAGCCCAACCTTCTTTCCACTTCTAGTGAAGATGGCCTTACATTGCTCTTTGGGGTTGGATTCGGTGTTGGCGAAAAAAGAATTTCCTCGTTGATAAGCTAATTGTTTGGCCAATTGCCCCACTTGCACCTCCAAGTTTTTTATTGATGCGTCAGTGTTCTTTTGATTTTGAATTGACATTTGCAAGAACTGCTGCATCATGTCCTCAAGCTTTGAGGTTCTGTCAGTCAGAGAGGGATGTTGCTAACTTGGTTGAGTTAGGGGTCTATTAGAGGGTCCTGGTTGGCCCATGTTCTGGTGAGGTTTCCATACTTGATTATAGTTCTCTGGTCGGCCTTGATTGCTCATATAACTAACTTCCTCTTGAGATGTGCTTGGCATAGCACATTGCCCATTGGTATGGTTTCCTCCACATAACTCACAACTTTGCACTTGTTCGAGTTGAGCTATAGAGGCATTTTGAAGCTCTTGAGGAAGTTGTGACAATTTCTTCATTAGGGTCTCCAACTGCTGAGTCATAATCTTGTTCTGTTCCAATAGAACATCTTGAGATTGAAGCTCTAGAATACCCTTCTTTTGAGAATGGGCTCTCTCAGTATAAGCTTCATTATCATTGGCTGCCATATTCTCTATTAACTCATAAGCTTCCTCTGGCGTCTTCCACTTGATACTCCCACCGGTAGAGGCATCTAACATCAACTTTGACTGGGATTTAAGGCCTACTAAGAAAAGAGTAAGCTGTGTAGGTTGATCAAACCCATGAATGGGAGTTCTCCTCAACAGTCCTTTGAATCTATCCCAAACTTGGCCCAAGGACTCGTCCATATCTTGTTGAAATGTCGAGATTTCCTATTTTCCCTTATTAACCTTGAACTAGGGAAAATATTTGCTCAAGAACTTTGCAACCACGTCATCCCAGTTAGTGAGGCTATTTTCAAGAAAGGAATACAGCCAGGCTTTTGCGGGTCCTGCTAGTGAGAACGGGAAGAGACTTAGGCATATGGCATCATTAGGAACTTGATGGATCTTCACAGTATTGCATATCTCTAAGAATGTGGCCAGATGAGTGTAAGGATTCTTATGAGACAGGCCGTTGAACTGATTACTCTGCACCAAATGAATAAGAGTTGGCTTCATCTCCATATTGGTAGCATTGACGATTGACCTAGCAATATTGTTGAAGTTAATATGGCTTGTGAACGCTGCACAATCTTCCAAAGTGCATCTTTCACGACCTCTACCATCCCCATTAGGATTTTCAGCCATTTCTTCTTTTGGAAAAGAATCAATATTCTAAGAAGTAGACAGAAGAGTGTCTGAAGTAGAAGAGTGATGGGCAACTTGCTGTGCTTGAGTTCGTCTTCTCCTTGTGGCACTATTGTTTCTACGGGCAATTTTCTCTATCTCAAGATCGGAAAGGAGTGGTTCAGAAGATGTAGTCCTCCTTGTACGGATCCTACCCTGCATAAACTATAGAGCAACAACAAAGAAAAGCTCGAACTACAAGTTAGCCCAAATAATGTGTGTATATAAGTAAACAAAAACAGTAAATATGAACAAAATAATTAAGTCCAAATAAGTAAAAAATCACACAATAGTCTAGTATTAGACACTAGTCCCCGACAACGACACCAAAAACTTGTTAAGACTTTGGCAAGTGTACCAAGTCGCGCAAGTAGTAACCGATAAGACTGGGATATCGTTTCCTAAGAGACTCGTGTATACTAAATAAATGTGTAATTAGTGACTAATTTAAACTAATGAATAAATCCATAATTTGGGTTTTTGTATGCAAGAAAGTAAATATTTCATAAACACGTAAAAGGTGAACTTGGATATTTGAACACTCTAGAAGATGGAAAAGACTAGAAATGCAATGGATTGAAATTGTTGGAGTTAGACTTCACCTACTTCACTCTCATGTATTTTAAGCAATAAAACTCTTCTCTATTAATTATAAATGTCAACCCATAAGTCTACTTAAACCCTAATCCCTTAGTTGAATGAGCCTAGGTTTCCTTATTTAGAGCCAATTCTTTAAATCCCTAAATAAACAAACCCGCATTACAAATTAGGGTTTAAGACAACTAATGGGTCAAGTTCCATTCCTAGATACAAGTTCCATTAGGTATCTTGTTCCAATTCTAGGTTTCAAGAGATATTGTCCAATACCTAATGACCCAAATATCATGCAATGAATAATCAAAACAAAGCAAGCTTTAAGCACATAAACAAAGATACTAGCAATCAATGGAAGAAGCATTTATATATTCAAATCATTCAAAAATACATGAAAGTTCAGTGGCTACATTTAACCCCAACAAAAATGGGTTTAGCTCTCCATTGTCATGGAGAGCTCAAGCTTACAAAATGGAAATGGAAGAGGGAGGAGATACAAAGAGGAAGAAAGGGTAGTTCCCACTAGCCCTAGCAAACCCCAAGTGCTCTAAAACGTGTTGCTCGGGCTCCAAAATGTCCAAGATCCGTTTTCTCTCGCGAAAATAGAAGAAAAAGGGCCAACTTGACACATCAGCGAAAACTGTCGCCTGGTGGAAGCCTCTCACCGCCAGGCGCAAGCCACCAAACAATGTTGAAACTTTGTGTGTACCGCCCGGCGGTGAGCTGCTAGAAAACTGATTTGCGCCTGGCTGGCGCCTGGCGCCTGCACTAGAAGAAGGTGTCGCCTAGCAGTGTCTTTGTGGCGCCAGGCAATTACTGTGTCTTCCACATTTAGTGTCTTTTTGGCTTCTTCTTGCTACTCATGATCACTCACTTGTTTGGGTTTTTGTAACAAAGCTTCCCATCTACAAAAAGGACACAAAAATGGGGATTGGTGGTATATTTAGATCAATGTAAGCCAAAATGTATATATTTACAAAAGTAAGGTAAAATTGAGGATTAAGTAGGTTAAAAGCTTTGGAAGAGATGATTTTGCTAATGAAATATAGCTTGGATAATGGTAAATATTGACATTATCATGGTGTTGGATGCGATGGACGTAATTCCATAAATTTCTTGGTGAGATTTCATGGTGGTGTCGTAGTGTATATAATTAGGTAAGGATTCAATTAAGGATTGCATCCTGAAACTCTAAAGAGTCAGTTAGTCTCACGTAGAGCGGATTGACTCAAGTGGTGAGAGTAACATGATTCCCTAGTCTTTGGCAGGATAATGGCCTTAGATGTTTGAAGGCTAACCTTGTGCGTGGTAGGGTGAAACCCATTGGCAATGGCTCTTTAGAATAGTAGAGGCCACCACAAGTGCAAGCATCTAATGAATCCGACCGATTATATGTATTCGGATAAATTGAGTCTTAGAGTCTTACTTGTTTGCTATCACATGGTTGGTTGATTGATGTGTACTTGCTTTTAAATTGCATTCTCAATTGTATGATAAAGATCTTTTTACTCTAACTTACCCTCTTGCTTGTGTATGTCTTCTTGTGTGGTTTTCCTTTTTGCAATGATCACCAATTCCTTGGTGTGAGCAGATATGGGAACCTTTGGTGATCGCAGTGATAATGGAAATGTCGCAGCGTAGTGGTCATGCGTTGATGTTGAGCTCACCATTGAGTTCATGTTTGGAGGACTTTTGTAGTTTTGAAATCCCTTACTTTTGAGCAAGTTCTTGTGAATAACTGTGAACTTTTAAATTTGGTTCTTGGCATTGTGTAGTGCCTTTATTTTCCTTTTGGTATATTTGGATGACTGTAAAATCCTTTATATACTTTGAGCCTCGTGCTCTTTGGATATTATAAAATATACAATATTTTATTTAATTAGATTTATCTATTAAATGGGATGTTACATTAGATATTAATATTGTTTATTTTTTATTATTTATTTTTTGTTCAGTTTGTTAATATGTTTTGATATTGTATTATCATTTCTAATGATATATCTTGATTCAAGAAATTATTTTATTTCTTTCACTCCAAATATATATAATATTTAATTATATCTTATTATAATAGTCTCTCCTAAAATATCTTTTTCACTTATTTTAAGTGATATAGACTTGGCTTATCCCTTATTATAATTTCCATGTTAAAAAAAATATTTTATCATTTTTTCTTATATTTCAATTTGATGTTTAATTATCTAACTTTTTTTTTTATTTTTAATGCATCTATATGGCCTAAAGTGTGCATATTACATCATCACAAAATATTATTCTTTTTTCTAGTTATTTTAAGACATGAAAATATTATTTTTATTTTCTAATTTTCGTTTTCATATAATTATTAAAAATTGTAATTAAATAAGTATTATTTTTTTATATGAATAGTATGAATTAAAATTCTAATTTCTATTCGAATGATATGGGACATGCGTAATTATGGTAGATTTCAAAAGTCTATACAAATTGACTATGCTAGGTAAAGAATTATGTTTAATTTGTTGGAAATTTGTAGTATTGGAATTGTTTTTTATGTTGATACTCGACATAGTACATTTTTTTAATCTTCAAGTTCTTTGGTAGCCTCCTATGGCTAATTGGATCATAGCAAATACTTAATATAGCAAATGGTGTTACAAGGGTTTGTCCTAAACACAACGTGTGCAACATGTTACAATTGATATTTTCTTTTTCTTCTTTGGATGTACGTAATTCTATTCATGCAGAATTGACAGAATTGACAGGGCTATTTTCATAGTAAAATATGTGTGGAGTGTTAATTTCAAGACGCTTTGGATTGAATACGATTCTTCTTTGGTGTATTAAGCTATATTTTATATTTTGTGCCTTGGATGTTGAGAGAAAGACGAAGAAATGCTTCACTTGTGTAGAAATATGCATTTTCAAGTTCTTCAAATTTTTCAGGAGGGTATTCATAATGGAGAGAAATTGACTACTTTGACTTTAGTAAATAGAGAAGCTTATATTTGGTACCTTAGGTTACTGTCAATTATAAGTTTAGATTTTTTTTTCATAATAGGATTTATCTTTCCATGTTCAGAATTGTATAATTTTTTTAGGAAGTTTCATTAGTTATGCACATGGGTATGGTTCGGTTTCTCATGCTTATGTTTCTTTGCTTTCTTTTATTTTTTTTTGGTTTAATTACTCGTATGGTACCCACTTTGGTAGAGGTGTGTCAATCTAGTATCCGCTTTTAAAAAAGTGTCAATTGCATCCCAACTTTTGAAAAAGTGTTTCAATTAGGTCCCTTTCAGACGGAGTTGACTAACGCTGTTAACGACGTGCCACATGTCAGTCTGTGGTTCTTTTTATTTTTTATTAATTTTTTTTTCAATATTTTTAATTTTTTTTTTAAATTTTTGAAAAAAATGCCACGTGTCAGGTCCTTATGTGTGACACATGGCATTGTTAGTGCCACGTGACATTGTCAATGCTACGTGTTAGTGTCATTATCAAATACTATTGTGTTGATTTCGATTTAGTCCCCATATATGACTTTTGATTCAATTTAGTACCTACTTATGTGTATTTGATTATGTTCCTGCAGAGGACAAATAAGATAAGTTAGGCACGAGTATCACCTTACCATGTAGTCCGCTATCTCTTCAGTTGGCCTCTTCCCAGTTGATACATGTCAGCTTGAACCCAGGAGGGGTTACTTGCAGAAGAGTCTCCGAAGCTCAAGTAAGTCAAAGCTCTCAGAGAGTCAAATCAGTGATTAATGAATGCGTACCTTTAATTGCTGGGGTCCACGTATATTTATAGAGCATTAATGATGTCTGACCATCTCATGGGCTGGGCCTTGACTTGGGCTCTAGCTTGGGCTGTGAGTGGGCCTGGGCCCTAATCCAGGCCCTTAAGGTTTATTGAACGCGGGGGCTTCTATCATACTGAGTTCATTGGAGTGGTCGGCCTAGGCTCTAATCTTACCGGATATGCTGGAGTAGTCGGTCTAGGCCGGCTACTTGGTGATATGAGATGCAGGTTGCTCCTTTAGATGTTTAGTTTAGGTTAAAACCGATACAAGTTTAGGCTAACTCGGCCAAGGCTGGAAACTTGGCTGCCTTGATATACACATTGTTTACTTATTTGGTCGAGTTTGGCTAGGTGTGGTACACCAGTCCCCCAGCCTTGTCCGATATGAGTTG
>Ga0214543_1007526_pt1 | contig 18571 bp, 7 predicted proteins | sample CNSS2metaG_FD_160094 | JGI IMG/M metagenome (GOLD analysis project Ga0214543, IMG submission 160094) | Root nodule microbial communities from cowpea collected in UCLA plant growth center, Los Angeles, California, USA - CNSS2 | ecosystem: Host-associated > Plants > Roots > Nodule | place: USA...
GAATACGAAGGCGATGAATCATGAGAAACTGTATGAGATGTATGTATATATTTGTGTGTATGCATGTTGAATCTGTTTGGTTGATTAAGGAAGTTTGGTCTGTGTCAGTGCGTAATTCCTTGGGATTCTCTAGGTGGGATTCCCAGGGTCGTGCTTCTGTGGTCGGGACGTAATTCCAGGGCCCTTGTTAGTGGGTGTCCATGGTGGTGCCCCATCTGTATAACTAGGTAAGGATTCAAGGTAAGGTTGCATCCTGACACTCTAAGGAGTCAGTTAGTCTCACCTAGAGACTCCTGTGGTGAGAGTAGTAGGAGGCATGAAATTCATTAAGGGCTAACCTTGTGGTGAGGGAAAATTGATCCATCGTAACACTTGTAACACATAGCTCGGGGGTGAGCAGAGGTATCCACCATAAGTGCAAGCATCCGCTGAATTCGACCAGGTTATACGTATCCGGATGAGTCGAGTCGAGTCGTAGTGTATTGATTGAAAGGTCATAACATGCTTGGTTGTTGTATGAATATTGGATGGTGAATGTATATTTGACTGTATGATGAAAATGTTGTTGGCTCTAGCTTATCCTGTTTGTTGTATGGTTGTCTTGTATGTGACTATTTTTTCTTGCGATGATCATCAATTTAAATTGATGGGAGCAGATGGGCGAGGTTCCCACGGTCAGCAAGGAAATGGCAATTCCGCTGCTTAGCCATCTGGGGTGGACTTCATGTTTCTTTTCTTCATGGGTTTTCTTTAGGGCTACGACCCATGTATTGCTTTATGCTTTACTATTCTACTCTCATTTTGTTAGACTTTTACCTGATTTTCGTTGGCATCGTGGTGTGCCCAGTTTGTAGGGGTCGTGTTAAGGACCCCAAGATTACTCTACATTACTATCTTGTGTGACGTTTTTTTTAATTTTGCTTAATAATTAAATGGGACGTTACAGTGAACAATAAAAAATATATGTAATAAAGTCATCTCAGGTAGAAAAAGATAAAAATGAAAATTTGATAAATATTTTGAAGGTATAAAATACAAAATCTTAGAAACTAGTGTTTTAAAACAATATTGCTAAAGTAACATTTAAAAAAATATTACAAAATTTTAAAAATATTTTATTATCCAACAACTAAAAAAGTTAAGAAAAAAAAGTTTTTTTTAATTAGTAAAAATTAGAAATTAAATAAAATGATGTGTAAAACATAAATTTCATTACCAGCATAATATTTACATAGTTTTAATAATTTAATTATCATCAAATGAACTGGTTAAGAATAAAGGAATCATAAACCACTCATTTTTTGGAATAAAAACTCAATGAATGTATTTACTTTTAGTTTTTTCAATGAATAGAGTAATTTTTTTTTTTTTTGTAAAATGTTGGATTTAAGTATTGATGAATTGATTGAATCGTATAAGAATTGTTTAATATGTAGGGAAAAAGGATAAAAAAATAAAAAAAAAATATTATGTAATAAATAGATAATTAAAAAGTAAATTGTAAAAAACAACATAAAAGCATATTATAAAACCTTTAATTTCCTTTTGTTCCCAACTAGTTTAAGCTTTTACTTATATTTTGAATTTTAACAAGAATTTAGGTTATTTAATTTACCTTATTTACTCAGAATTGAAGCTAGAAAAAGAAGTAAAAAAGTTGAGTAAATGTAATCCCAAAGAATTTGGCACATAAAGTACCAATTTAAGGTGTTTAAGTAGTCAATTTAATTTCAAAAAAAAAAGTAAACAACATAAAAGCTTATTAAAAATGTGAGAAAAAAAAAGTAAACAACATAAAAGCTTATTAAATGTGTTAGGCGAATATTGGTATGAATTAATTATGTTACATGGTAATGGTAATGTTAGTGTATTGGTTGGTTACAAATTAATGAAAAAAAAAAGATATTATATATTGTAAGAGTTGACTATGATAGTACATTTGTAATATAAACTTTTCATTTTTAGTGTGCTCTAAGTACTTGATAACATTTGAGTACTTTAGTAATATATGGTAAATATTATAGAAATTATTTTAATGAAATTCAAGAATTTGATTCTAATATTAGTTCTTAAATCAAATATTTTGCCAAAAATTATAGTTAATAATGTGAGTGTAAAACTTTTACATAAAAGTGTAGTTGTGTAAATGTTATAATTTAATTAAGATTTGATTTACGTTATTTTTTTTTGTTGGATAAATGATACAATCTACAAAAAGTTGTCAAATGACAAATTATTATAAATAAAAATGTATTGGTTTTGATAATAATTATCTTAAAAAATAAAAAAAATGGTAATTTCGATCAAATGGTGATGTAAAAATAGGCATATCTCATTCATTGATTAGTTCCTAACAATCAACAGAAATATGTATTTTTTATATCGGTTGTTATTAAATGACGAGATGAAATTGATTTTAATTATAGGAACCAAGTGCAAAAAATGTAAAAGAAAAGTCAATAAATTCTAAAAAATAAAAAATTATAAAATATGACATTTTTTTCATCAAAAGAACCACATATGAATTTTGAGTACTATTAAAAAATATATGATAAAGTTTTTTTTTTTAACATTTTTATCAAGTTATGATATTTTCAAATTTTTGGTTAACACCAATTTTTATTTACTTTTTTTAAACAAAGTGATTCTGAAACTTACAATATTTACTTACAAACTTCAAATTCCAAATAATACCACTAAAACCATAATTACAATATATATAAAAAAATGAAGTGAATTACATGGTAATAACAATGCATCATGGAGTAATGACTTATGGAAATAACAATATAAAAATGGAGAAAAAGTAAAGAGATATCCTTTATTGGTATTCCCAAAATTATAATACATAACATTGGTTCGTATTAGAACCGTTATAATACGTAGATTTATTTATGTATTATGTCGTTTCTAATATTAATCAATATAATATATTTATCAATTAATTATAAAGATGTGATTAATGATTATATTATTTTTAATGATGTTTATGCTATAAGCAATGCATTATAATATTGTCACTTTTCATCTGTTAACGAATAAGAAGATAATAGAAGTAAACATAGGTAGGTAAAAAAGAAATAATTACACTCACCGTGTGTTTCTAAATTTTTATCTTTTAAGATTTATTGAATTTTTTTTAAGTTTTATGGATTTTGTAGATTTTATAATTTTAATCTCTCATATAAAATCACGTCAGATATTATTATGAATTTTAATATCTCAATTAAATTAATATTTCAAAATTCATCTATTATTTACATTTTACATAAAAATTATTAAAAATAAAAAATAAAATAAATGAATATAAAATATGAGAGGAAAATATTAAACTTATGATAAAAATTATACTAAATTTATTATAAAAAAAATCTAATTAAATATACAAAGGTTAAACAACTTCACCTCAAATCTCTAGGCTAGAATCAAGCTTCAAAGGGCATTGTGTAAGGGTCTAAGACTTATTGAAATTTCTTATTGGGCTGATGGTGGTTTCTGGGCTGGACCAACAGTCGACATTACAAGGCCCAACTTGTTTACACTTTTTTTTTTCCTTTTTACACTTCATGTTTTTTCTTTTCCTTTTCTTGTATTCACAATTTAGTTTTCGAAATGTATTTCAAAATAATTTCTAGAATATAAAAAATAAGAAGAAAGTACAAAGAAAATCATTCATTCGTGATTGCAACAACATCAAAGTAAGATTCGTGGTGTGAGATAAACCTTTTAAAATTAAAAGTTATTATTTTTCCTCCTTTTAATATTGAAAACTCATTTAATATCACAAAATTTAAAAGATTAAGTTACTTCCTAATGTCAAATAAACATTAAGAAAATTATGTTAATAGTTTAATGTAACGAAATTAAAGCTTGGGATTTTAAGATGTGATTTATTTTTCGGATATTCTACTTTATTATATTATAAGAGAGATTCTCAGTTAGAAATAGAAAATATTAATAAATATAAAACATAAGGATCATTATAAACAAAATCCTTCTAATAATATGATTATTATTTCTACTAATATAATATAAAAATAGATAATATATTTTTTTTCATGCCACAATATTTCACACATTTTTAATGTTGTTTATTTTTCTTTTTGGAAAGCTTATAAATATTCGTAGTAACTTTGTAACTGGTCAAAAATTTCTCTCAACTATCAAATTAACTTTCTTTTATATTTATCTATATATATTTACTCTTCTTAATTGCTTATCACTTTCAATCTACTATCTTTTTTTTTATCTCTAAATTGAATTTCAACAGATATCTTTTTAAGAATATATCAATAGTTAAACGCAGCTTTTATCTTACAATTTCAATTGTATAAATTTAAAATACAGTATGTGTATAGAAAATTATACATTATAAATTTTACAAAATCAGTATTAGTATAAATTTTAAAATACTTTCCCCATCCAAAAAGGGTTGTTATTTTATTTTTTTACGAATATTACGATCAACAATAAATATACTAATTCCTTAAAATAATTTCATTCTATTTATAAAGTACATTATTTTTACATGACAAAGATACAGACATTAACATAATTTATTTTGGGATAGTTAAAAAACACTATTTATTTAAATTTAAGAACATCAATTAGTTTTTGTTTTTATTTTTATTTTTAATCGAAACTATAATCATGTTGAGACGGAGAAGTAAACTTATCATTATGCAATTTAATAATACCATTATAAAATTGCTTTACTGATTAATTCTATAAGCTATTTCCTATTTTTAAGAATATCAATAAAGTAACTTGTAAAACATTTTTTTTAATTTATATTTTAAATTTTTCGCGTGCATGTTTGTTTTGTCTATCTCCCAAAATGTTTAACTAAATCAAACTTCAATTCAATTGCATTCATAGTTCATTTATGATCGTAATTCTATGTTGATCTGATCCGAACTGATTAATAGTACAAAGTCCAAACCGTGGAAATTTGAGTCACACAGCACAACCTTGGATCCAACACTTTCACCTGTGTCTCGAATCCCATAATTCAATCAACCCCATTGTTCTTATCAGTCTGAAGCTCGGATTTTGAGTGTAAAGATCTGTGCTTTGGCCATGGAGAACTCGGAGAAGGTGGTGGCTGTGATCATGGTGGGTGGGCCAACCAAAGGTATTTGAAATCTTTGCATGTTTTCTGATCAAAGTTAGTGTCTTTTTCCAGTTTTGAATTTTGGGGTTCTCTTAGTATCTTACATGGCTTTGTCCAATTGTGTTTGCAGGGACCAGATTTCGGCCTCTTTCCTTCAATATTCCCAAACCCCTTTTCCCTTTGGCTGGCCAGCCAATGGTTCACCATCCTATTTCTGCTTGCAAAAGGGTTTGTTTCTTTGCCTCACCTCAATTACCCCTCTCACTGTTTCTCATCAAATTCAGGGGAAAATGAATTAAAAGGACTTCAATGTCAATGTTGACTTGCATACTTGTGTGTGTGTGTAATTACAAATGGTCTTCATTAGTTTAAACTCTAAAGTTCAAATATGTGTGTATATGATGCGTTAGTCTATCTTCTAAAATTCAAATTAGATCAAGTTGGAAAATAAAAACAAAAAACTAGAAGGAACTTCAATTTATGTTTGTGTGTGTGTGTGCGCTCACGCAGGCCAGTGTATGATCCATGTAGCCAATCTCAATCTCGCCTAATGGGATACTAAGACTCTATGGTTGTTATGCTGTCGATGTTTGTGTACACAAATTTGATCAAATTGAGAATGAAAGACCACAATGAAATCCAATTTCAATGTGGTGCGTTCTACATTAGTCTAAAACTATCTGATCAAATTGAGGGAAAGAAAACTAGAAGTAACTTCAGTTTCAATATTGACTTGCATACTTTTCTGTGTGTGTATAAATATACATGGTTTCATTGGTTTTGTTGAAAATTCAAATCGAAGATCACCTTAAAAACTGATGAAAAGGAGATGAGAGGGGACATGTGACTTACAAGGTCTGAAGTGGTTTTACTTACTAGTGTTGACTTCTACAGATACCCAATTTGGCTCATATATATCTTGTTGGATTCTATGAGGAGCGAGAATTTGCACTATATGTTTCTTCAATTTCAAATGAGCTGAAATTACCAGTAAGGTGAAAAGTGCATTAGTATGCAGCTTTAATAAGAGAAAGTATGTTTAACTTTGTTAAATTCTGGACCTGACCTGACCTTGGCTTATTACTGATATCAATCTAGATATTTGAAAGAGGATAAACCGCGTGGTTCAGCTGGTGGCCTTTACTACTTCAGAGATATTATCATGGACGACAGCCCAGTTAGAAACACTGCTCTTATCTGTTTTTACCATTTTATGTTATATTGTTGATTACCTTTGGAATGATAAATGTATAAATTTTAACATAGTGGCCACATTTTTATTGCAGTCACATATATTTCTGTTAAACTGTGATGTTTGCTGCAGTTTTCCACTACCAGCAATGCTTGGTAAGTATGTGGCTGTTAAACTGTGGTAGTTCTTCAGAAGTATGTCACTACTGAAATATTTCTTTTTTCCTTTTTGCAGATGCCCATAAAAGATATGGTGGGATGGGGACAATGTTGGTGATCAAGGTTGGTGCATAAGAAAATGGGTATACTTAAATAGCACTTATTGTACAAAAAAAGTGGTAAAATCTCCCTATCAATAGAGGCAGAGACAGACTAAGGATTTAGAGATCAATGTTTTTTCTATTCACACAATTCACATTAGGACATTATGGCATTGTTTGATAATGACAACTTCATCTACAACCTAGTGGGAAAAGGGCTTCATTGTTGTTCTGTCTATGGGCTTTCTAAATACATTCAGATGATACATATCCATAAAGATCATTGCTGTGTTTCTTTACAAAACCACTTTCATTCTCTTTTTGGGGTTCTTGATGTCTTGTGTAGGTTTCAGCTGAATCTGCTAACCAATTCGGTGAGTTGGTCGCTGATCCAACCACTAATGAGTTGCTGCATTATACAGAGAAACCTGAGACATTTGTGAGTATTCGGTTTGGTTTGTTTCTCTTCATTTTTTTACTAAGAAAAAAAAAGCACAATTCAATTGGGATCTTGATTGGTATAATGTGTGTGTGTGTGTATGTGTGTGCTGCTTCTACACCATAACAAAACTAGTCCCTGTGTAATTGCAGGTCAGCAATTTGATAAATTGTGGTGTGTACGTTTTCACCCCTAATATATTTACTGCAATCGACGATGTATATATTGGTCGAGAGGGCATAGGTTGGTCTCTTTCAATATAGTTTCATCTTGGAAAACTTGTGTTGCATGAATTGATTCTCTGAAAAGTAAGATTTAACTTGGTTCAACCTTTAGAATTTTAACTAATGAGTGTTGCATAGAAGTGGTATATATTATGAATCAAGAAGGCATAAGGTGATCTTTGTCAATTGAACTTTAGAAAGCTTCACTCGTAAGAGGCTTGTATTTCATTAATTGATTCCTGATACCAAAGATTTAACTTGGCTCTGACCTTCAGAAATTTAAACAAGTTTGTATAAACCGGTATATGTTATGAACTGGGAAGACAAAAACCTTACTTTTATCATAACTTAGAAAGCTTTACCATTAAAAGGTTTGTACCTCATGAATTTGTTCATTGATAGACAAGATTTAACTTGGCTTCAACCTTTTGACTTTAAACAATATAGGCACAAGACACAAAATTGCAAAAGTTGAGAAATTTTATGTTAGTAATAATGATTCTATTTTCAATCACTGTTTATATTGTTCACTTATAGACACACTCACACACATTTGGTAGCATATGACCGGCTCCTGTAATTGGTGAACCCATATAACTTTTCACTACAAATAATTTTTTTTATCAAATTGTAAATTGAAGTTCTTTAGGGTCTGTGTTTTATTAGTACCTACCAGATGTTGGATACCCTTTTCATTGCAAGAACTGTGTTGATAGGTTTTGAAATCTTTTGCGCAACTTAGGACTAGAGAAAAAAGTATATACACAAGGACTAAATCAAAATTGTGCGAACTGTATAGAGACCAATATATATCTTAATAAAAAATGTGTAACTACCACGTTATGATGGGGTTATGCAATACAAAGGCTGGTGTCTATTTTGAAAACTTTAGCACTTATAGGGACAAAAAAGATACAGAAATCAAATTTAAATTGGGACAAGGTGACCCATGTAACGATGAAATACATAGTTTAACCTATTTTATTCTGTCATTTATTATCTTTCTTATAGTTATTCCTTAAAAGAAAAAATGGGATGCTTCATAATATCATTTGATGAGAAGGTTCTCTGCATACTGAAGAACAACTTTTTTTAACTTGGCTCTGCTATATATGGTGTATTTGTAGCTTTACATATTTCTAACATCTATTTATGGCATTCATGTCTAAGAACTTGAAAATCTTGCATGCCTTTCGGTTTTTTCACTTTATCTATCGACTTTGTTTATTTTGTTTGCTGTTTTCAGTAAAGCTGAACCATTGGAAATTGACTTGATTTATTGACACCTTTGCAGCTAATCTACGTCGTCTCTCCAACTTTGAAACACTCCAATCTGCCACAAGGTTGATTAGTTACCTGTTTTTTATTTTATTTTGAAAAGAATTCAAAACTATGTTTAATGGGGTGCATGGATGTTGGTTCAGATGTGAGTTAAATGTTGAAGAGTCTCTACACTTGACTATAATTTTCTCTTTTAAGGATTAAGTTAATCTTGCTCAGTGTATGACAAATATCTAGCCTTCATTGCTTTTCTTCCTCTACTTGTCACATTGGCTCCAAAGGATTCCCCCTTTTCTTTGCACTTCTTTTCCTCTTTGAAAACTACAATGTCTTCAGAGGCTTATGGACACATTTTCCCTTCAGGAATATTCCTGCAGATTTTGTACGACTGGATCAAGATATATTATCACCTCTAGCTGGGAAGAAGCAATTATATACGTATGAGACAATGGATTTCTGGGAGCAAATTAAAACTCCAGGGTAGGGTTGCATTGTATCTTAACACTGTCTGAAGATTTAATATGGGACCATCATTAGGTTTAACTTATATTATACACTTACATGAACAGAATGTCATTGAAATGCTCAGAATTGTATCTTGCTCAGTTCCGGTATACTTCACCTGATCTTTTGGCCTGTGGAGATGGTAATAAGAGTGCAACAGTTTCTGGTGATGTATATATTCATCCCTCTGCAAAAGTTCATCCATCTGCAAAGGTAACTCCATTGCCTTCTCAAAATTGTAAATACTTTACCTTTACATACAAAAATTAAATTTGCTGTAGTACCTTATGCATTTCTGCTGAAAACTCCTAAAGTCTAAAATAGTAGTTACCTACTAAAGATTATATAGATCTGTTCTTGAAGGGAAAAAATACTTGACTAGAATTTATACAATATTTCCAAATGGTTTTTTTAAGGGTGCATTGATTCCTTGCAAGTTAAGAATTTATTTGTTAGGGTAAACTGTTTGTTGGACAGATGATGTTGGAAAGATTTTTATTCAGACTTTCAATCCAAGATTGAATACACAGTGCAAATTTCATTATTGCAATTATAAAAATGTTAGCTGCACGTGAAATGAAACAAAATTGTGGAGAAAACCAGAATTTCTGTTTATATGGACCTGAATAAGAACTTTAGGTGAAAGACACCACAAAAGCAAGTAGCGCTGTAGTAATAGTTGGAGACTTATTTTGTGGGACTCATGCATCATACCTTGCAATTAGATCCCAAACAAATGCTTGACATGAAATATAATGTAAGTTTTTCTTCTCTTTATTGAACAGATTGGTCCCAATGTTTCTATCTCAGCAAATGTTCGTGTAGGTGCTGGCGTCAGGTTAAGCGGTTGTATCATCTTGGATGATGTTGAAATTATGGTAAGGAACTGAAAGGTTAGATGTGAATAAGTATTTACAGTATATAAGCAAAAGTGATTCTTCTTCTGACAGGAAAATGCTTTCGTCACAAACTCGATTATTGGATGGAAGTCATCACTTGGAAGATGGTCACATGTGCAGGCAAGTTCAGTACATTTTTAATTAAACTGGTGCAACTGCTGAAGAGCATAAAAATATAGAGAAATTTTGAACAAAAGGAAAAGTTTCATTTCAGCCATCAACATGTCTGAGACATTTGGAATTTTAATTATTACAACCACTCTTGCTTACTGTGGCTCACCTATTGAATGATTCAGGCTGATGGTAACTACAATGCAAGACTTGGCACAACCATCCTAGGTAAAAACTTCTGCTTTCTTATTTTGTTTATGAAGAAAACTGATATACAGTTTTGGTAGGTACTTCTGGTGATGTTCTTCAGTTAATCATATAAAATTGAAGTTTTACCTTATTAATCTGTGTTGAACTTTATGAAAACTTCCATTTTGCTAATTACTGAGGTAAAACTCTAATCTGGATTGGAAAACAATGCCAAAAGTATTTCAAGAACTGTGTCCTATAAACACCATTTCAGTTGTGACCTTTTTCCTTTTCTCCTCTGTGATAATGATCATTCAGGGGAAGCTGTAACTGTTGAAGATGAAGTGGTAGTGTTCAACTGCATTGTTCTTCCCAACAAGACTCTTAATGTGAGTGTGCAAGAAGAAATCATCTTGTAATCTGAAGTGAGTCCTAAAAAAATAGAGGCTTGGAGCATTTTGGTTTTACCATTTCTTTCTACAGTTTGCTTGATCTAGGAATGCAGGTTAAGGTTAGATACAACATACAAGAAGAGTAAGGAATTTTGGCTTAATTATGGAGTTATGTACATTACAATATTTTTTTCCCCTTATTTTATGTACACAAATGGAACAATGTGTAAATCACTTTCCAATTATTAGGATCAAGCGCTTACTACTTGATCAAAAGTTATAACTATTATTCAGGGTACAACTCTTTTTTCTTAAGAGTCAAAGAATTCAAGCGTTACGATTTAATTGTGACTTGATCCACTTGACATCTGTCACCGGATAATTGATGTCACCTGCACCAATTTAAAAATTAAATTATTTTCAAATTACACCGTTCAAAAGTTATTTTTGTCTTTTGATTAAATTATACAACCCGAAAGTATTTTTGTCTTTTGATTGAATTATAGAAAGTCATGCTTAATTTTTAGATTACACGAAAAGTAAAGAAGAATTTCTTGATATTACATGATGATGATTACTTCCTGCACATCCCATATTTTCTTTTCTACACCTTTTTGTAGTGTAATGACAAAAATGATTTATTTTTGAAATGGTCATACTTTCTAGGAAATTATATTTGAAATGTTATTAAAAGACTTTCAAAGTTACGCTTTTGGGAAACATTAGGAAAATTCTATATTATTATTGTGAAAATAATCAATGTCATAGTTACACCTCTTTTTGTATACAGTTTTTTTTATATTTTTTATTATAGAAATATTTCTATTAAATTTTCATTTTAAATGAAATATTTAAATATTGGTTTTTTCTATAGCATTTTTTATCATCTTTTAAAGGTTTATGAATCTCCGGTATGTGCTTTCTCTATGCATTTTTCATCCTCTCTGTTGTATTGTCTTTCTGCTGTTTGGTCTAAGTGTTGGGTGAAGAGAGAATGAAGCGTTTTGATGAACATCATCACTCACTTTGCTGACGGCCACATACACGTTTGCCACCATTTTTTCCTCTACCACCATCACTTCTATCCAGTATAAGGGTATATCTAATATTTAAAAAAGTTATGGAGGTGCAAAAACAAAATATAGACTTGTAGGAAGCAATAGCCTAACCAATATGGGTAAGGAAGAAAACATTTTATAGTCATGCCATTACCACCCCTTAATTGCTATTAAAACCCCTAACATAATATACTGTTATATAAATAATATTTCACTTTATATATATATATATATATATATATATATATATATATATATATATATATATATATATATATATATATATTCACTTTTACCTTTTATGTGACCTTTTCTCAAATCTAGCCGTTTTTTATTTATTCTTTTTCTTTTTAATTTAACCATTTTCCAAATTAAATAAATAAAAATAATTTAAAAAATAAGCAACAATTATCTATAATCAAACTATATAATTTTCTTATATTTATATTTATTTTTTTAATAGAAAATTATTAGTTATTAGTATTTTATCAGTGATGGAGTTGAACCTATTGAAATATTTATAACAATATACAAAGAGGATTCCCTCTTTTTTGTTTACATTTTAAAATATCAATTTTACCCTTTGAAATATAATTGTTTATTAATTTTTTGAAAATTGACCATTACTTTTATAAGTTTTTTAATCCCTGCTTTTTCTCTTTTTTTCTATTTATCAACAGTTATTCTTTTATTTATTTTTTATATATTTCACTTTATCTTTAATAAATATAATTTTATTTTATATATTAACTTAATAACATTACATTATTATCACTTACTAATATAATATCACATATATTTAAAAAATACGTAAACGCGATACCTCCTGTGTGTCTATATTTACACTAGTATATAATAAAAAAATTTGCTATCCCCATTAATATGTTTTATAAAGTGTTCACCTTATATGTTTGTTTTAAAAGGGGATCTTCATAAATTACCACTATTAGTTTTCCTATTATTTAACTAATAAAAACACTAAAAAGATAACAAAAACTTTTGACGTTAAAAATTAGTATAATCATTCAAATATTTAATTTGAATCTTACTCGTATGCAATATTTAAAAAGTTTTTTTTTATTGAACATTACTTGTTTTCTAGTCAAATCAAAATCGTCTAAAATGGCCATGTCTATGTATTTAAGAAAATAATTGAAAAAAAATAGCTAATGTTTTTAAGCATTATTTTAACAAAATATAGTATTAGAAATATTATTACTAAGAGGTTTTCGTAATAACTTTTTGTTAACAAAACCATTAATTTAATATAGATACCAGTAAAAAAAAAGGTGAGTTTACATTGAAAAAAAAATTTATTCAACTTTAAGGATTATATGTTTATAACATTTATATTAAAATTGTGAAAATCTAGAAAATAAATATTTAAGTAGTAGAGAGTTTAATAAAATGATACTTAAATAGTTTACTAAAGTCTAAGTTATAAATAATTTTTTCCATTATTGAATTCATTTTATAAAATCTTATCTCTCTAAAAAATTATTTATTTTAATCTTCTTCTACCTCTATTTGGAGAGATCTAACTCATTTTCAACATGTTATTTAATTAGATATCACTTTTGTATTCGTCGCAAAAAATTTTACAATTTTATCTGATCATAACCATAAATAGTGTAAGTTCTTTTTCTACCATTTTATAGAATAAAATATGTCATTTTCCTTGCATGAGTCTAATTGGTTGCATGTGGCTCAATTGTACTCAAATAGAGTTACCTATAAGAAGATATGTTAAAAGAGTATTTTGAGAGTTCTAGGAGTATAAGTCAAGATCAGGGAAGTTAGTATCTAGCATAATTGTAATATTGTGTGTATTGTATTGTATCGCTATGTGAAAAATCATCACAAAACAAAATACTAGTGTCATCAAACATGAAAGATTGACTTTTGCCTTATTCTTTTACCAAAATATACTAAAAAACCAAAATCAATACCAATGTAATAAAATACTAGTTAAGAACACCATAATTGTTGATGCAATTGTTGATGCAATGTACATTCAGTAAAAACTTTCTATTATTGATTCCTACACCAGACATCAAGACCTGACAAAGAAGTACTCAATGTGTTCCTTAATGGTTATTTCATCCTTCTTTTTTCCAGATTATTTTAATAGTTGTGAAGGATACGAAGTATGTTTTGCAAATTGTTGAGCTCAAGTCAAAAAAAGATTACACTCTCCCCAGCACAGAGGTATGAATCTGTACATGTACCTAGTCTGTTAGAGACATGATATACAATAACATAAGTGGACAAAGCAAAACTCATCTTTCAGGTCCATGAAAAAGGTAAACAAATGCTACAGCAAAGCACAAAAACAGAGAAGGAGCCGCAGATGCTACAATCTCTCATTCATGTTATCACAACAGCAGCACTCAACAAAAGTCCACTGTCACGCTTCCTCAACCAATGTAGCTCCTCTTTGCTTGGAAATTCTCTTACCTGCACCAGTGAGAAAGCAGTCCAAGAATAATCCATCCCTATCATCAATGGGGCAGTGCAGTTAAAAAATTCAGCAAAAATTCATCTTAAATGAGTCCAAGAATTCCCTGTGGTTCAGCTTAAACCAGAAGCAGCCACTCAGTAATTAGTACTCTATTGTTGTGGCCTCAATTCCAACTTGTAAGCTTGTATTTCCATTGCAGATATGGCTACATGCCCCTCTTGTGCAACATCTCCAAATTGCTCTGAGAATCCCATCACTTCAGGGTCTTCATGCAAGAGATTCAAGGAAGTTGCTTTGGCTTTTGAGACTGTAACATCCTGGAACATGCTGAACAGATTCACAGCCACATCACCCAGATTAGTGCATTGTGTTCTTCCCTTCCGGCAGTATGAAGAATCCCAATGTCGTCTGTGCAAAATTAGCACGAATCTAGGACCTTCAAGTGGTTGCTGCAAAAATTTTAGAGGCTTGGGAACCTTGAAGTTCACTATGTGCAAGTCACACGGCAAGGGAGCAGCAAGAGGAGAAAATGATCTAGGTGGTGGCTTCTCAGACTTGTCCTGTGGTTTCTTGGAAATGAATGTATGTAATGGATAGTTCAAATGAGAACCAACACAGTTAGATAAAAGAGAAGGGCTATAAGGGAATGGGGTGGAAGCCAAATTTGGTGTGGCAGAAACATTGGTTTCCAACGTTAGGTGGAAGACAACATTCATCACACGGTTATCCATCACTCCTTGTCCTAGACCACGACCGTCGTCTCTGACCAACCGGCGATCGAGCATTATCTCCAGCCATCCGTTTTTAAGGCTTGCCACACCTAATGATTGCCGGGAATGGACGGAAAACCGACGACCATTTGATCCCTGTATGAATGCAAGAGATGGCAAGGGGTAGTAATTGCCTTGCAGAGGAATCTTGTCGTAGGTTTCTCTTCGGCTCATTTGGAATCCATTTAGATCTGAATAAAAAACCTTCTTGTTATCAATGTCTGTTTTATATCTAACTATCAATTCCTTATCATTGAATTCATGGCCAAGAAGCTCAACATGATATTCCTTTTCAATGACAAACCCTTGGACTGTACTCTCTCCACTGTATATTCGGGTGCTATGAGAAATGGGGGCTTTCTCCCATGTTGTCCTTGGATAAGAGTATACTTCCTGCATCAAAGGGCCTTCTGAGACCAGCAATTGCCCACCTTCTTCAATAATTGGCTGGGCATCACCATTGGGCTTGAACAAGTATGCCCCCCCAGAACTGGAATACAAACCAATTTCCTCTTTTACAGTATTTGGAGAATTGTTTTTTGAGATTATCTTCTGTAACAACCCATACTTTACATCAAAAGTTAGTTTATGATTCTGATTCTCAATTTCAACCTCATCAGCCTCTATTTTCACACAAGAATAGGGTTTAGGACAGGCAATTGAGTTAGACTTAGAGAAGATTTTCAACTTTGCAGGCTTGGCCTTTTCACACTCATCAAAACCATTGGAAATATAATAAGTTTCCAATCCCAAAGCAGGAACAGAAACTTCCCAGTAAAGTCGATGTTTCCCAGTAAAGATCTTGCTATTATGATGCTGCAGCTCAGGCAAAATTTGGCTCTGAACACAACTCCAGTTAGAGTCAACAACAGTAACATCAGGACTGTCAACAACTAGCATCACAACTTCTTCGCTGGTTTGCTCCAAAGGATTAAAAAAGACCACTGATTGGTAAGAATTGTCATGAACACCAATCACTTTATGCAATGGCTGAGCATCATATTTAGATCTGATTATTGCTGGCTCAAACTGGGAAGGACTGTGGTCTAATTTATCGTAGCGGATTCCAAGAAGAGCCTCAACCGCCTTGGACATAAAAATCTGCAAGTCCAGTAGAGAAGTATGCATGCGCATTCCATAGTCCATAACCACGTGATCTTTTGCAGTACCAGTTACACCATCATGATGCTGAAAAAGAGCCAAGTTCCTTCTAGCAGCAGTCAACTTATAGGAAAACCCCATGGCAAACTTTTCACAATGTGATCTCCGACAGCAGCCAAGTATTAGAGCTACCATCATTTCAGTGGCACGAAGTGTCTGTTCTAGTACCCTATCAACAGCCTTGAAGAAGGGTCGTGAAACATAATAGCCACTCCAATAGTCTTGTTGCCGATCAGAGTAAGTGAAAAAGTCACCTGATAGAGAAGGAAAACCTTCAACCAGACCAGATCCTATTTCACCAGGAAGTGAGTAATTTATTCTCTCAGCTTCCTCTCGCAGAGTTACAAAGTAGTCTTCCAAAGTACCAAACTTTGCCTCCGTATTCAAACTGGGGTTTGAATTTATATAATCAAACAACATTTGGTAATTTCTGAACTGTGCTTCTGCTTCTTCGACATTAATATACCGAAAATCATCTCCAAGAGGAACAAGAAGTGTATTGGTTCGGTACAAAGTTGACTTTTTCCTGTATTGATCCAGCAATTTAAGAGCTCTTTCCTGAACATTTTCCTGAGTGGTCTCCACAGGATATTGCCCCCATGGGCATTGTTCATAAACAAAACCCTGCATACGTGCAAAATCAAACTGACAACAAACAGCAGGTTCTGGGCCACATGTATGAGGTATATCATATGAATAAAAGGGCATCATGTGGACAAATATATCGGTGGTTTCATCTGTGTCCCAGCTTTGACGCCATATGTATTCTAACTTTTTATGCCATGCAAGCTCCTTCTTCACCTCATAATGGGTTCTTTGGATAAGCATATTGTCAAAACCCATGCGACGGAGAAGATATGCCATAGTAGACGAGTAACCAAATGGATCTATAGCCCAAGAATTTTTCGGAACAAAACCAATGGTGTCATTCAACCACATATTTCCCTCTGTAACCTGTTACACAATAGTCTAAAGATTAAGGACACACAAAATACACAAATCGTAAGTGAAAAGATCATAGTTTGATATGCACATGAAATCACAAACACATGGAGAAATCACAAAAACATGGACAAGCTGAAACAAGGAAACATAGTTGAAACATAGTTTTCTCTTTTAATTAATGAATACCAAGTGCACGTGCACCACTGCCCAAACTTGAGAATGCAGTTCAATAATAATGAGTTTGGGAGTATTAAGAAAAGGAATGCTCTCTAGAAATTTATAGTATACAAAGTACCCTAGGCTTTATGTGTTATTGGAACTTATTTGACATCACTGTTTGCAAGCACTAACTTGATGCTTGAGATAGCAATTATAATAATAGATTAAATTCATAAAATACAGCTCATACAACAGAATATTGCACGTAAAAATTGGGTTTGTGTGTGTGTGTGTATGACATGCTTTTGCATCAATCTACATAGCACATTATGAGACCTGATTAAGTTACCTACAAAATGTGCAAAACAATGGTCTTAAATTTTGACTACCACTATATTATAGGTACATGATAAAGTGCATTCCAATTTCCAACAAACTAACTAACAGTTCTAGTTTTAAAATAATAACATTACAAAACAAAAAATCTTCACAAGAACAAATCACCTTTAAGACAAAATAGAACACAACTTTACATATATAGAGCTGAAAAGGCCTAGAAGCATTTACATCCATCAGCATGCCAGCCCAATACCATGAATAATGATGCACTAAACAGGACAACCTAAACATAATTAGACTGCCCTTTTTTCTTAATTAAAACTACAAAAAGTTATAGAAAAACAACAAATAAATAACTAATAAAAATTGTAGAAATTGACAAAACTTTCAGCATACCTGTTCAATTATAGAAAAATAATGGGAATTGGCCTGCAGGAATGAGAAAACCATTAAAAAGTCAATTTTCCATAAGCAATAAAATCACCTGTAATCATATTTGTTTACAGGAATTTTCATTAGGACATTCCATAGACATGCATGTCCCTAGTGCATAAACTTCATTAAAAAGAGAGCAAACTAGAAGGTCCTTAAATTCTAAAAGCTTATACAACAAAATAATATGATGAAAAGCATCACAAAACCTACCTTCCACAATTTCTCATGTCATAATAATTACCTCAACAGGAACGAAGTATCAACATATACATATATGCTATTCACGGTAAACAAGCAAATGTCAGAATCAACATAACATTACCTCATCATTCATCACCCAGCCGCCTCCAACAATTTCTAACTGTCCATTTTTCACCAAATTGATGAAGGATTCCTTCATCTCATCAGGTGCATCCCTCCACCATCTCTCTAAGTACGACATTTCCTCCCATATGAACTTCCGGCGAGAATCCTACATACCCCAATCATCCAGTCAATATTATAGCAAAACTTTCTCCAAAACACAAGAATAAAATAAAATGAGCTACCTATGGAACTGACAGATTTATAAGCTCCATTTCGTTGAGGCTTATACTCTCCTGCTCTACATCCTAACATGTTATAAAATTAAAAAAAAAAA
>Ga0214543_1007527_pt1 | contig 18571 bp, 7 predicted proteins | sample CNSS2metaG_FD_160094 | JGI IMG/M metagenome (GOLD analysis project Ga0214543, IMG submission 160094) | Root nodule microbial communities from cowpea collected in UCLA plant growth center, Los Angeles, California, USA - CNSS2 | ecosystem: Host-associated > Plants > Roots > Nodule | place: USA...
TGGGTATTGTGGAAGTTCGGCATGTGAAACTTATGAGTGAGTTGGAACTTATGGGACATGTTATTGATATGAGGTGAGGCCCTATACTCATGGAGAGGTGGTGATCAATGGTATGGATTCAACATGCGATACGAATGAGGTGTTATTTTGTTGGGATTGACGTGGGATTGTGAGCATGATTGATATTCTCTTATTGTGATTTATGCTTGTTGGGTCCGTGTCAGTGCGTACGTCCTTGGGGATCTCTAGATGAGATTCCCAGGGCCGCGCTTCAGTGGTTGGGACGTAATTCCATGGTCCCTGTTAGTGGGTGTCCATGGTGGTGCCCCATCGGTATAACTAGGTAAGGATTCAAGGTAAGGATTGCATCCTAACACTCTAAGGGGTCAGTTAGTCTCACTTAGAGCGGACTAACCCCTGTGGTGAGAGTAGCAGGAGGCCTGAAATTCATTAAGGGCTAACCTTGTGGTGAGGGAAATTTGATTCATTGTAACACTTGTAACACATAGCTCGGGGGTGAGCAGAGGTATCCACCACAAGTGCAAGCATCCGCTGAATCCGACCAGGTTATACGTATCTGGATGAGTCGAGTCGAGTCGTAGTGTATTGAATGAAAGTCATAACATGCTTGGTTGTTGTATGGTTATGGGATGGTGAATGTATATTGGACTGTATGGTGAATATGTTGTCGGCTCTAGCTTACCCGTTTTGTTGTATGGTTGTATTGTATGTGGCTGTTCTTTCTTGCGATGATCATCAATTTGATTGATGGGAGCAGATGGGCGAGGTTCTCGTGGTCAACAAGGGAATGGTGATTCCGCTGCTTAGCCATCTGGGCTGGGGCTATCTTCTTCATGATTTCTTTAGGGTTATGGCCCATGTATCGCTTTATGCATTTCTACTCTACACTCTTTGTTAGACTTGTATTTGATTTTCCTTTGGCATCGTGGTGTGCCCGGTTTGTAGGGGTTGTGTTAAGGACCCCAAGACTTCGCTACATTGTTATCTCTATGTGACGTTTCCTTTAATTTCGCGCTTTAAATTAAATGAGGCGTTACAACAATCCATAAAATTAAAATTTCATGTCCTTCGCAATCATAGAAATATATTTATGAAATCCTATCCACTAATTACTAATTTTATAATTTCAAGTTGAAATTATAAAACGTAGATTTTAGATTTCCTTAAAAATATACGAGCATAAATTATAAAAAATAGATAAAATAAAAAGCGTAGGATCACAAAATCCAGCAATGATAATTATGCAGCTAACATGACAGAAAATAAAACCTAGAGTTGTTGAATTTGATAAATAACATCTGAGAATAGAGTCTGATTCCATGAATAGCAGCAAGAACAGCAAACACGAGAAGCTCATAAAATCAGAAGAAATAAAAGGTTATGGAAGAAAGCCTTACTTTATTGTGGTCATTGTAAGACTCAATGAGAGATGCACCGGTGATACTCATTTCAGATTTCAGTGTATCTTCCAACAGAAAAAGTGAATAGCGATGATACTAATATACTATAATACATAGATACGTATCAGATACGACGATATGGTATATATCAATATGTTTAGTTTTAAAATAATAGATACGATATATGATATATCACTATAAGAATGTTTCCAAATTCCGTTGGCCAAAATGGGACGCTAGAACGCTAAAGCCCACGCCAAAAGCTAGATCGCGTCGGTCTCGTGACAGTGAGGTGAACGACGTCAAGACCTTCGATGCAAAGTCTCTTTGTGTCGGCCAAGCGGCGACGAATAGTAACTACGTGTTTATCGTCAGTTAGACCGACGAGAATGAAAGAGGAAAAAAAATCAATTTTGAGTGCGTCGGTCAAGCCCACGCATAGTAGGAATATAATAAAATATTTAAAGCATCTTTGCGTCGGTTTTGCGTTGGTTTAGCCTACGCAAACGTTTGTGATTTTGAAAAATGCAAATTCTCCTTCGAGACACATCCTAAAACCTGCGAATTCATTCACATTCCAAGCAGTCCAACATATCATTTAGTTAATTTAGAATTCAAACTGCAAACATGCTCCAACTTTCAACAATTCAATGGCCTGAAATTGTGTGCTTACTATAGGAAATTGTAACAAGTAAGGGAAAACATGGGTATACTAACGTAGGTAATTCATAATGCATTTTTCTAAATATTAAAAGCACCATACAATTAAGAACAACTACATCTATAACCAAAATGCATACACTGTGGCCTTTTCGGGTGGGTTCACCAATGGTTGGATAGCATACTTCTCACCAAACTTTATCACAAGAACTTTACCATTATGATTGGCTTTAAGGAACCTAAACCAATAGAACAAAATCTTAGGAAGAAAACAACTAAAGTAGTATGAAATAAATAAAAAATTAGCCTTCAGAAGCAGGGTAGAAGATACCATTCTGGTATGTTGGTGAAATCCACCAACTATTGTTCCCGTTTAACAAAAAAGACTTGAAAAGGCAATTCAAGATTGATTATGGGAAATTTTGCATGGAAAATGAAAAGAAAAAAATATTGAAATTGTTATGACATGTTATTGAGGGAAAGAACAAAACAACAAAGTGTATATTCGTTTATGAACTCGGAGGACTTATATAGAGGGGAAAAGAAGAAGTTTGGAGGTCTATATAAAGGAACAACACAAGTATTAGGAAAACTCACCAAGTTGCTTGTACTCTTGCTTTCAAATTGTGTCACCAAGGAATCAAGGTGGATATTGTTTTTAGTTAATTGTACAAATTTAAATTCTTTATAGACTTGTATATATGTTAATTTATTCAACTTTAAACTCTCTTAATTTTGATCACACATGCATGACTACTATATTTCAGGTTGCTACAGTGCGTACAGATTATGTGAGGCTACAAAATTTGTTCAATAGCTTCACAACCAATTTGACTAATTTGATAATTGAGATAAGTTGCACCCAAAAGGTATTAATGTGTAATAACTCCAAAACATAAATAGTGAAGAGTGTACAATATTTCTTATAAACATAATAAATATATATATATATATATATATATATGATTCTTAACGTGTGAATTCAAGATTCCTAATTAGAAACCAATTATTTTGATAACAAAATCCTAGTAATTAATGTTAATAACTAATTTTAAAATCAATTCATAATTGAAACTATTTTAATTATCAATTTAAAGACTATTTATAATTTTTTAGAACTACTTTAATTGTCAATTTGATCACTACTATTTAGAAACTAATTATTTTTTATCATTAAGTGACCAATTATTTTGTGTCACTAAAATTAGTCATTATTCAAAAACTTTATAATAATGTACTACGAATTTATAAATTAAATATTTTATTAATAAGTATTGTCAAAATATCCTAAAATATCATACATAATTAGTCTCAAACACAAACAAATGATCTAAATTAAAATATCAATGCATCGTAAGCATGACAGTAACCTTATAACGATCATATTATATATTTAACAAATAAAAAAATTTCGATAATATTAAGACAATAACTTACAAACAATAAACAATAAATTTAGTTAAAGTTCTAATATTATTTTAAGAAATAAAATTTAAATATATTTATTAACGTTTGCATCCATTTGTGAGGGTGCTTTTCAGTGAGGCGTGATTGCGTGCTTCAGATTCAGATGTCTGTCGGTGGTGCGTGATGTGGTTTCCATGTGCAGTACAACAGAAAACGTGACCGTTTATTAAAAAAGAGTTAAATGTAATATTTTTTTTAGATAATAATATTTTAATTTATTTCTTATTTATTATTCTTATCATATTTAATTCATCACATTATCCATAATTTATGATAATATATAAGAAAATTCTTTCTTTTATATCCATATTTTATAATATTAATTTTATTTTTAATTATTTTAAAATTTAATTATTTTATAAATAATTATTTTTAATTTTTGTTTTAAAATATTATTTTAAATATTTTTGTAAATATCTTATTTTTTTTATTTCACATTTAAAATATTTTAAAAATTAATTATATATTGGTTATTCATCATAATTTAAATTTATTAAAAGTTTAAAAATACGAACACAAAGACATGTTTATGTGTTCACTGATATTATTAAAATAAATAAATAAATAAATAAAAGAAGATCGAAATAATAAATTTAAAATAAATAAAAAATAAGTCGTTTGTCTTCATTTATATATATATATATATATATATAATATGAAAGCTGACAGCATTTGGAGAAGTGTGTGATATTCCAACATATTTTAATATATATTCTTTTGTATTTTTATCCCAAAATTTTCTTAAGTCTTTTGTCTTCATTTATTTATATATATATATATATATATATATATGAAAGCTGACAGCATTTGGAGAAGTGTTGTGATATTCCGACATATTAAGGTTAAAGTTCGAAATATATTTTAATATATATTCTTTTGTATGTTGTTTGATGAGTAGCATGTCCGAAAGATGGGTGGACATATTGTTTGGTGTCTCAAAGAAGGAAAGCAAAAATGTTGAGTGGAAGTGAATATGTGTTACACAGTGGATGGAGGGGAACAACACTTCTCACCATGTCTTCTATCAACAATGTCTAACCCTAATCAACAACCTATTTATATTTATCCTCTTTTTTTTTTTATTAATCGCGATCTATTCTAATTTAATCATTGATTTTTCTCTTTTTTTTTACATCATATAATAAAATTTTGAAATAATGACTAATTTTAATAATAAAAATTAATTAATCATTATAATGATTAATTTTGATATCAAGTTATAAACTAAAAATATCAATAACTAAAATAGTTTCTATTATGAATAAAAATTATAATTAATAACTAAAATTATTTTTATTATTAATTGGTCACAAATATTAGTTAATCAAGTTTTGGCTATTAAATGAATTGATTTCTAATAAGTCATTTGGAGACCAATTCCTTTGATAGTCCAAATCTTGGTAAGTAATGTTAGTGATCAATTTAGAAACAAATTCATAATAGAAATTATTTTAATTAATAATTTAGAGACCAATTATTCATAATAAAAATTATTTTAGTTGTTAATAACTTTTAGTTTATAAATTAGTACTTAAATGGATTACTATAATGACTAATTTCTTTTGTTACTAAAATTGATTATTATTTAAAATTTTTTTGGCGACTCAATTCATCATAGTTGTATAGTGTATCATAAGAGAGTTGTTGATTAATTAGCATGATTCATCTTCTAATTCTTTTTGTTATGATCAATCACAACTTAATTTGAACATCCAGGATTCAGGTAACTTTCTTTTCTTGTATCATTTTGACGAACTTGGTTATTCTTATGTCTTGACGAATTATGTTACCTAAGTAAAAAAAGTAGGTTGCACTATCTATAACAAATTATTATTTATTCCTAAAAAATAAATTTAAATTTAACTCAATTTTATAAAGTAAAATTTTACATGTGAAATCAAAATTATCTTTAGAAGATGTGACATGTTAAATTCATAGATGGAATCTTTCTTAAAATAGCAATAATAGACACTTGGTTTAGAGCATGATCTTATGTAAACAATAATATTTTCTTTTCATAACTTTATAATTTCATTTCCAAAAGAAAAATCATGAGTATGCGTTAGGAATCCAAGTGTGAGTCTAAGTTCCACATTGACCAGAATTGAGAAAGTAGAGCACCATATAAGGATCAAGGCCCATAAACCCATTGCCTTAAGGTTTTGGGTTGAGAGTGGTGTCAATATCTTATGTGGTTAGGCTCAAGTCTCATTGGTGTTGTTTCTCCCAGTGAAACCCCCTCTGTAAAACCTGACAAGTGGTATCAGAACCGATGGTTAAAATCGGTTCAGACGAGTGCAGTAAGGTCCATGTATCGAAAGTTTTCCTGGCAAAGAGTTTCAGGTAAGCGGTGAAACCCCCTCTATAAAACCTGACAGTATGAGTGATATATATATATATATATATATATATATATATATATATATATAAAAAATATATTTAAATAAAAAAAATATAGAAAAAATATAAAAAAGTTATCAAAATTTGAACTTAATACGGTAAACTAAGAATAATGTACAATTTAATATTTTTTATCAATTTTTCAATAATTTACAACTATATCACCACCTTAGCTTTAATATTAAATGAAATTCTAATCGTGAAAGTGAGAAATTTTGATGCATAACTACAACAATTAGAGTCCAAGAGATAAAAAAATACAATAACCATATTCAATAGAAGAAAAACGCAATACTCATAAAAATTCTCTTATTAATGCAGTGCGTGTGTTTTTGAACTCGCGATCTTTTATAGTGTGCTTCGCAATTTAACTTTTTTTTGAGACAGCACATAAATCTTTTATTTGATTATACATCACTATCACTTAGGCTAGCCCTAATATTTTGTGGGCTCGTGGAAAAATAATAAATAAAAGATCTTATAGGAAAAAATTTATTTTAACATATAAATATGTAATTTCTTAAAGAAATATACTTTTAAAAAATAAATAACATGTAAATTTTGTTTATAACATAATAAATGCAATTTTTTTTTAAAAAATGTATTATTTTTAAAATAAAAAAAATGATATTCTTTCTTGTCCTCCCTTCTTGGTCTAATAACATTGTACCACTACAAAAAAATTGCTTATTATCTACGAAATATTATCTATGAAATTTTTTTCATAGATAATTTTATTTTATCTACAAAAGAAGTTTGTAGATAACATTAAAATCCATGGGTTATGAACAAATAAATTACATACGAAAATTTCATAAATAAACATAACAAATTTTGGTGAGAATTTTTGGTATAAAATATTACCTACAAAACTATGACAGAAAATAAATATTATAAAAAATATATATAAAAGTTAGTTATAAAAGTAGTTACCTACGAACATGACTCGTATATAAGAATTATAATTTTTATTTTATTAAACTTTTCTCAACCCTTTCTCCTTTATTTTTTTATTTTAGGTCTCTCTTTACAAACCATTTACTCTCGTTAGGTAACAACTTTGATCCTCTCATTTCAAAAATACTCAATCCCAAACCCACTCCCTCCCGATTCACTCTCTCTCTCACTCTCGTCGAAGGTGGATTAGCACGGTGCCACCGCGGAGCAGAAGATCCAGTGGCGGAACTTCAACAAAAATTTTAGGGGGACCAAATTTTTAGTTAAAAAAGTTTTCATTTTCTCACATCATTTTTTCTATTCAAAACAAGCACTCATAACAATAGAATCCAAATAATATGACAATAATATATATAAAAAAAGTAGCATAAAATTTATCATCAACAATAATATATTAAAAAAAAGGAGCAAAAGTTACTTTCCGGGATCACATTCTAAAGCATTTAAAAATTTATTATATACAACTTTAGGAACTTTAGAGAGTTGTTTTTCATTTTCTTCAATTTCCTCATAAAGTTTCTCAAGTTTATATGACATAGATGTACTTTTTTCATCTTCATCACAAGCCTTCCATTTAAAAAAAAAATCAATTATTTCACTCTTTGCCATAATTTTTCTAATATAAATTTGTCACCTCTCACCTATTTAGAAAAATATTAAATTATGAATATCCTAAACTAAATCTTAAAACCAAGACTCAATATTCTAAGAAAAATAATAACTTCTAGATTATTACATTCCCTTATCTTAGAGATTCATAATCTTGTTCTTCCCTTACACAACTTAAAAGTCTAAAATAACTCTATCTACTCAAAGAAGAGTTTGATGAACAATTAAAGCATGATTTTATGATCTTTAACCGATAGAGATATGCCTAAAGCGTAAAAAAGGCACATATTACTTCGAAAAAAAAAAGAGTAAAAAATAAATTTATTCAAAAAAAGAAATTGTTTAATCCAAAATGTTTCTTAACTCCTCAATTTTTTCTTAGTGCAATTTGATTTTGAAAAAAATAAAAAATTGATGATGAAAATTGAAATAAAAACAAAAAAAGAGAAAGAGATAGAGACACGAAAAAAAAACAAATAAAGAAATAAAAGAAATTATAATAAAAAAGAAAAAGATAATTTTTAAATTTAAAAAAGGTTTTTTTAAACTAAATTAATATAAATAAAATTATAATATATAAAATATTTTTTAAAAATATATAAAAAATTAGAAAAAAAAAGTGTTGGGGGAGCCATGGCTCCCCTATGTCAACACTAAGTTCCGCCCCTGAGAAGATCACTCTGCGACAACCATTGTGAAGAAGAGTCGTCGTGGACCAAGGTCGTAGAGCTCGTAGTATCGCGACGTTACTTTCTATCACATGACTAGAAGATGGAAATCGTACATTTGGTTAGTGGATTTTGGTAGTTTTGCTTTGTGATAACACGCTACTGTGTCTGAACACGCTATGTGGTTTTTTATTTTTGCAGGGATTATGGCAAACAAGTGTACTTAGGTGAGGTTGCCATTAGAGGATTCGTTTTAGATTATGTGTTTCACCTTTCTTTATCATCGACGAGGGGCTCGGGGCGGCGAAGGAACAAGGTGAAAGCGGTGGAGGCCGGGGCGGTGCCGGTCATTGTGGAGCTTCTTCTTGAATACAGGGAGAGGAAGCCCTGCGAGATGAATTGGAGACAGAATTTGGCTTTAAGCCTGCAGCTTGTTTCGGTGGAAAGCAATGATGTTATATATCTTCATAAATAACAAACTCTGCATTTGCTTAGTTTATGTAAATATACTTTGATCATTGGGGTTCGAACTGGTGACCTCTTAATACATGCACTGGTTTATATATGGTCCAAAATCTGTTTTGTTTTTTTTTTAAATTACCTACAAAAAACTTCGTAAGTTATTTACGAAAGTTTTTATAGATAACTTATCTACGAAATTTTTCGTAAGTAACTTATCTATGAAGATTTTCGTAGATAATTTACCTACGAAGGTTTTCGTAGATAACTTGAGTTCTTTCCTGTCACTATTTTCGTAGATAATTTTCGTAAATCAAGTTATCTACAAATGAACATTTCGTAAATAAAGTTACTTACCAGCTAAATACCTACGAAATTTGTTTCGTAGATAATATCAAATTACTTACGAAAATTGTTCATTATCTACGAATTTTGAGCGTAGATAATAATGATATTTCTTGTAGTGTACCTCTAGACTAATCTTGTGTAATGATCCTAGTATCACCAATACTTGTTGCTACAAGTCACATATTTCTTTCCTTGAACGAATTTTACTATCCATTTAAGTTGGCAATTAAAATCTTAAGTGGATTTATCAAAATAAAAATAAAAATAAATATGATAACAACAAGAATATTACTATACAAAATCATAAATCAAGACACTAGCCACATGAAGAAAGTTGACCAAAGAGTAACAGCAATTGACGCCAAAGCATATGTCCATAGCATGATAACTGAGCACTCACTTTCACCAGCTCCAAACAACTGAGCAATTGTCCCTGTTAAATTGTATTAGCCACACAAATAGGTTTATTATCAGTACAAAAACTAATTTATTTATAATGTAACAACACTTCACACACACAAAAAAAAAAAAAAAAAAAAAAAAACCTTGTACATTTCCCTGTCAAATAGCTTCTTTTAATAATATATATATTGATTGGACTTAAGTACAATAAAACTTATTTTTAAGGTAAACATGGACCCATTTTATATATTGTAAATGGTATAATTTCTAGGTTATAAAATCTCTAACATTATCCATCATCTTTTCACACCTTAAAACTAAAGCAAAAACTCTATAAAGAAAATGATATGATATTGAGATACTAGGCAAATTAATTAGAAACTCTGAAACACTACCAACACATTTTTTGTTTTCAGCACAGCCTTTATCATTGTGTAAAAGGTCACTTTCTTTTGTGGGGAACGTATGGGAAATATACCTATGTTCATGGCTGGGGGAAGTGCATGTTGAAGCAGAAGCACAAATTGATATAAAGGATCTGATGGCACCAAACTCAAATGTATAGCTGCTTTCACAACTGCCACACCCAAAAGTGGGAGGAAAATATATCTCACTGTTACAATTCCCACAAGGGTCCACAATGGAGTGCTTGATCCTTTCAAACCTGTCCCATTTGCCATAACTCTTTTCTTTAAGCATATCTTCAGAGAAAGAAAATTAAAAAACTTGTTCACATTAAAAACTAGAGTTAATAAAGCATAAAGTCTCACCTTTAAGTAGGTTTGCCCCCATTATAAGAGTCAGAGTAGGGATGGCTGCCTCACTACAGATAAATGAAAGTTAGTTGTGTGGGGGTTTAATTATTGTGTAGGTTTAATCGAAGGACAATGAAATTAATTATAAGAGCCAGAGTAGGGATGACTTCTATTCTTTTTACTTTCATTCTCATCTTTTACATAGTTTCATTCTCATCTTTTACATAGTTTAGTATAAGTGTAAGTCATTAATTAATGTATCATTATTTATTATTTTATTTTAAAACAAATTATAGTTTACACTAAATCACGTTAGAGAGTAAATAACTGAAATAAAAAAAATAAAAATGAAAGTATAATTTTCTTAATTGAAGACCAAACAAGGAACACCGATACCCCCACACGACACTAATTATAACACCTTACCTTACACACAGGCAAAACAGTACAAATTTTTATTATGATTACTAAAACAAAAAATATTATTAGATTTTAAAAGAAATATATTTACAAAGAAATAAAAATAATAATATTTATAATAAAATGGGATATATTAATAAAGCATAAAATTGATAAAGAATTATATACAATATTATAATAATAAATCATCATTGTTATAAATTATTATTATTATTATTATTATTATTATTAAATTATTGTAATATCATAGAAATTAGCACGCGAAACTTTTGACCAGCAAATTTGTTGAGGTTTCAAATACTTGAGATATATAATAAAGAAGTGGTTAGCTATTATTTAAAACAATAACAAATTTGTAGTTGAATTAAGTTCACAGATTTTGGTTAGATTTTATCTTTTTCAACTGAAAATGTAAAGAAGTAAAGTTCTGAGATGTGTACCCCAACATGGAAGTGGATTCTTCTACCACATGAAGCGGAGCACCCCTACCTATAATTAAATGACGTACTGGGGAGGTTATACCAATCACAAATCCAATAATCTGTAACAATAAAAAAACAAACAAAAGATTTACCAAATAGTATAAAGCTACTGTAGTCTAGATCCATTAGACCTCTTCAATTTTAACAATGTAAAATGTCCGAATGCATCAAACCAATTCATGCATCCATAGATCTCACATTATTAAAATATATCTTAATGAGTATATGCAGTAAATAGTAAACAGGGAAAACATGATAGCAAGTTGTTTCCAAGGACATGAACCCTGAATCATACAGCTCCGGTGGTTGATGGCGCAAACACAGCTTTGAAATTTAAGTTGCTTGAAATCACCCCAACGCAGTTCTTAATTTTACTTGAGATTGAAACCTGCAAAAAACACCTTAGAATCAAGGGGTTGTATATGTATATGCGTCATGGATTGACAGCAAATTTTTGTATCAGAAGAAGATCAATCATGAGACCTGTAAAAGTAAATAAATTGAACTCATGTTATATATTATGAATTCAATTCAGTTTAAGTTGCATACAGTTATGTTAATAGAGTAGAGATACTTGAAGGGTTAATTCTGTTGCCATGCTTCAATTTGAAGAATGCTAACTATCAAATGTTTTGACATTTTTGTTTTGAAGAGTGTGGCTGGATTCTTTGTTAGGACTTGCATAAAATTATCCTAATGGAAATACTACATTAGAGAGGATGTTAGTGCTAATATTCTCCAGAGTATTTAACATATGCCAGTTACTCATTTGTTCTCAACTTTTTAAAATGTCGTTGAACCAATATTGTGAAGGGCAATTATCCGGAAATTTTAATCACTAAATAGCTATCTTTTGAAAAGGGAATTTTGTAACAAGCCTCACTTTCTCTTCTGATTCTTCTTCAGGAAGCAGTAAGGTATATGCATCATCCATAGTGTCTTTTGTAGGATTAAGTGTTTGGGAAAAATGATGTGGATGTGACTCTGATGCTTCCCCTGAAGCCTTCAATATGACGTTGTCATTACTTGAAGGGTCTTCTCTTCGTATCCTACTTGAGGAAATCCTCATTATGTTGTAAACATATGACCATATATAAACTGCTCCAATCTGAGGTTTCCAAATGAACTCCAATAAGTTAATAATTTTCTTGGATAAGTGCTAACTATATCAACAATTGACAATTTAAAATTAACATTATGCATACCGCCATGGAAAGTGAAGCATAAGCCATCCCATACTGATAGCAAACATCAGAGTCTCCAAAAGGACTACCACTCTCTCTACACATAGCAGGAATAATGATAATAGGCAAGTTCCCCAAATTTCCTGTTCATATTAGTCTGGAAAATGAGCTCTAGCATAGATGCATTAGGCAGAGAATGGTGCATAGATTTAACACATTATTAAAATTATAAACAATAAGCATAGATGCATAAGGCAGAGAATGGTGCATCAGGACTCCACTGGTGAAAGATATTTCTTAGTTTAAGTAAAACATTTTGGGGTACAGTAAGCACATGACTCTCATCAGTCAGAATTTTGGGTGGCATAAAGCTCATATTAACATCGTTGTTTCATTGGATGGCAATTCCTTTTATTCTTTTTCATATTTTAGAATCTGCAGAAAAGTAAAGAGAAAGCCAAGAGTTATGACACAGGACAAAAGTGCCGAATCAATTCAAATCTGCAGGTGACAAGTTTGATTCGAGGAAGTAAGCTAGACAGAGACTGTAAAGCAGAGTTTTCATCGTCATGACTTGAGAATGGAGGTGGATCCTCTTCATTTGCAGGATGGTGCAAGAAGGACAGAGAGACAAAAGGGTCCCACAGCACATGTTAAAATTTTTCAATTTATGAAAAAAAGATATTGCAGGTCGCACTTAAATCTTACGGAATTCAAAGTTTGTCCCAACTAAGTTATGCAGAAGTAAGATTACATGTGTGGTTTGCTGCATTCATTTACTTGGGCTGAGAAAAGTGTATACCAGCAGAACAGCAACCCAGGATTAGACCTTCCAATTGTTGGGGAGGCCTTGTAATCTTAATCAAAATCCATCCTAAGGTCGATCCTAACATGAATGTGATAAGAATATTGAACGGCATGAACCACCTAAACCACAACAACAAAAAGTCAGAAAAGCACTAATTACAGGATTCAAGCTTCTCCTCCACACATAGCATTACAAATCAATACTCACAACTGAACAACACTCTCCAAGGTAATCGTTTTGGCCAGATTGGTAGCCACCAGTGATGGATTAAACACATAAAACACAAGCTGTCACAGAAGCAGAACCGTTTTCAATAATCTGCAAAAGCGAGAAAGCCAAAACAAAACAAAAACGATATTTGTATAACCTGATTCACTTTCTTCCTTGCATCTTCTCCCAATATCGATATGTCATCCAGTGCAAGAAACAAGCCAACTGCAGTCACCAGTAACACTTTGATAACCGGGAAAGAAGCTACAGAAAGTAGCTGAAGAAACCCCATTATACCAAATCTTCAAACAACCTTCGCCAATCCTAAAATCAAAGAAAATATGTATCTGAAGAAAAAATACAAAAACCGAACAAGCGTCACTCTCAAAATTCATAATAATACCTATAGGAAAAGTCACAGAAAAAACGAGCATTGAATAAAAAATAATAATTTGTCCCATCCTCGTAGGACATGAAGACCTTGAAAATGACCGAACGCGTTAATGAACGTGGAATTTGGAGGAGCAACTCTACTACTCTTGTTAGTCACTACACACGCACTGCATAAAAGAATTCGAAAAATATCATAACCGATTTGATCTCTACTTCACGTGAAACCAACGAAACAAATACACATGATATTAAATTGTTATGGGTCAGCATTACATTAATTACTAAATAAGATGTTTAGAAGTGGCCCCAAAAGGTGTTAGCTACCACTTTCGTGAAACCCTTTTCATTAAAATAAGAGATCTAACATCGATCTGAAGCAACTTGAGGTGGAATAACATGCAATTAGTAATTAAAGTGAAACTTAATTTATTATATGTTCTAATAACCTCGATAGACTCGAATTAAATATATAATCATGGATACTAAAACAGAATGATAATGATTCTATTAAAATGAGTCAAATGGTGGCGATTAAGAAACCACGTATTCAATTACTGGTTAACAACCATATAATATAGTTTCCATTATTTAATCTTATAAATAGAAACAAAAGAAATAGGTACTTAATGTTATGTTATACCTTAAAATTCTTATTAATTTACACGTGGGAGAATATTTTATTTTTCTTCTAGATATTTGGTGGTGCAATTAAGCATGGTGGTAATGACAACATTAACATGTTTAAAGAAAAGCCAACACCATCATATCATAATTAAAAGAGGCATACCTTTATTCTCATGTATAAAAATGTTCATTTGCACTAGATCAATTTAGTTTAACTCTTAAGGGTTTGTTTTACGAGATTAAGGAAAAGAGAGTTTTTATAATTTTTAATTTGATGTAATATTATGGTCAGAACTTTTATATTATCAACTCGTTAGACCCTGGGTTAAATGTAGTATTTTAATCAGTGTTTTTTATCTATAATTTTGTGGTCTTACTAAAATTTGCTAATAATAAAAATACATAATTTACGAACATGATTAATTTTAGACAGTTGTTTCAAAATAAAGATTCAAATTATAAAACCGAACGCCCTTAGTCAAAGTCAGTGCCCCGTTAATTGTGGGTTTGACTTTCGCAAATGCTTGATTATGTTTCATCCGAGGATGTGGCAAATTATTTTCTTTAGTTTGAAAAGTGAATTGAATAATATTAACTACATATTAATAATAATAATAATAATAATAATAATAATAATAATAATAATAATAATAAGAGAATACGGAGAAAGTATTTAAATAAAATAAATGTAATGCCAAATTTGGTGATGAGTGTATGATATTGGATGAAGGTGAACCAGAATCCATCTGACGCAATGAAGTAGATTTTCTTCTTCTTTATAAAACTCTTCTTTCTTCGATAACATGTCACGTGAAAACGGTACTTGCTTCAACTTTCCTGACAAAAATATAGAGAACGCAATGTTAAATGTGAGATGCATCACGTACATATTAACTAATAATTTTGAAATTTTAATTTAATTTTAGTGCTTAATTTTAATATAAAGTTATCAAAATTTAATTTTTATCTGCCACAATATTACATGAATAATTTTTCGTATTATATATATCTACATTATGCCTGAATAAATGATATAAAATATTAACCTCTAATTTTATTTTTATTTTTTTTTAGAGAAAACCTTCACAAAAATGATAGATATTCATGGATAAAAAATAGTAGGGTACAATTTTTTTGGAAGAACGTTAGGTTTTGGTGTCTTATTCTAATACCACAATCATTGATGATACTATCGAGCAAAATTTTTTATTTAAACTTTTTTTGAAATTTACGAAGGTTATATATAATATTTTATTTAAATTTAAAATTAAAATATGATGTTAAATATTTATTTTATTTTTATTGTAAATACTTGTATATATTCATAAATATTAAAAAATTATACAGATATTCGTGTAATAAATATTCACATAAATATTAATAAGAATACAAAGTGAATATTTATCTGGTGAATAATATAGGCAAGAGCTAGTACCTGTATCGTAGCGGCCTGACATCTCTAATTATAGCTTTTACTTGGTTAGATAGGAAGTTTTTATTGTGGTAGTTGGTTTTCAAGAAACGAATTTTTAATATGATTTTGCATCAACATATTTATTTTTTTAACTGAAACATCAAAAACATGTTTAGATTTTCATTTTTCTAACATCATCGAATTCGCACAATAAAAATGTATTATTTTCAGTAAATAAAAGTTACACCGTACACCGTGCTGTTTTGAAAAAAGAAAAAGGAAATTGACAGTTTACTATTTATATGAAAAGTTTCAATCAATCAATTCATGTAACAAAATTCTAATTCTAAAAACTTGTGTTTGTATTACAGTTAGCTTTTTAACTTATCTGAAATTTTTTCTAAAAAAACATTTTCTCAAACTGTTGTTTATGAAAAAAAAAACTTCAATTAGGTTAAATGTAACTGAAATACAAACATGTAATAAATTACCACTAGTGTGATGTTTAACATGTTTTTTTAAAAGCAGATCTTTAAAGAAACCAAACTATTGAAACTATTTAAAAGTATTATAAATCATGTTTACTCACAAATTTTATTGAAATCCATCAATTTAGAAAATTTTGAAAAATAATTTTATTGAAATCCATCAATTTAGAAAATTTTGAAAAATAATTTTATTGTTTTAGGTAGTAAGAACTGCTTAAATAATTTTATTGCTTGAAGCGTTATTCGAGAGGAAAAAAATAAAAATTTGAGGACAAAAGTATTATTCAAATTGTGCTAACGAAAACTTTTTAAGAAAATCTCTATACATTTTTTACATATGGGTATGCATATATGCATTTTTCCCGAAAATTGTAGTTATTTATTTAATCATTAAAAAAATATCAAACAAAGTTTAAAAATTAGCACAGTATTAAATGATTAAAAAATAATCTTATTTTATTAATAAATTTTATCATTAAATGCACTTTGTGGCTATTTATAACTATTATTAAATGTTAACTATATTTGAGGATTAAAAGTAAAGTATTTTCAAATTAAGAGGTAAAAATAAAGACCTTAGGTTAAGATTTCTTAACCAATACAAAGAAAATTATTTTATTTTATTTTTAGAGTATGGACCTTTTTTTATTGACATAAATTATTAGAACCATGTAAGTCAAAATTTGATATTATTCAAGACTATGATGTAAATTATTTTCAATTGATATTATTAAAACTATTTATTTATCAGATGCAAATCATTATTAATTATCGGTTGACGTTTGTCAGAATTTCTTAGCTGGTGAATGTCAATTAAAGTTTGCTTGTTGAAATCTGTAGTTTTCTTAATTAGTGTTAGTGAACGCCAATTAAAATATGATTCTTGAGATCTGTAGTAGCTACTTTTATGTGGATACATGAATTATTTTTCAGCACTAGTGTTATTTAGTGATAATTTTTTTAATATTTTTATATTTAATGGTAATTCAAATTCTTTATTAAAAAATAAATTTTAATTATCTTATCGAAATAAAATATTTACAAAAGTGAAATAATAAATAGATAGATGGATAAAAATAAAAAATGAAACACAAAAGAAAATGAAAAATCATTATACTATCAAATTGCTATACAATAATTACAAAAAATATTTTACAAGACTTTAAAACAAAACGATCTCATGCACGATCCCGTTTTGTGAGTGTAAGATCTGAAGAAAGTGTAGCAGAAGGTGAGAGTAAATGCAGCAATGGAATACGTCCATATCAGCAAACAGAACATTCACTCTCACCATCACCGACCGACGGATTTTTTAAAAATATTTTGAAAGTGAAAATAATATTTTCAAAATTTTATACTTAATAATACTGTAATCAATTTAATAAAAAATATATATAATTTAGTACAGAAATAATTATAAAAAAAATACATATAATATCTAAAGAATTACTTGTCGTTTTGTCATATTATCTAACTTATTAAATAATTGAATATAACTAAAATTTTTATTTTTTATTTTCTCAACGTAAATAATCACATGCAAATATATTTATCTTCTATATTATTAATATGCATAAATCAATTCAAAAATCATCACAAATTTTCGTTTTATTATTGAGTAATCAGCAATTACATTATCTTCTTTTCATTTTCATTTGTACTTTCTTTTCTGCCAATTTAAAAAATAAATTAATTTATTCTTTTGTGTTTCATCAATATACTTATTTAAAAAATAAGTTTAACACTAAAAAATAATTTATCATAATCTAATAAAAAAATGGAAAAACATAATTACTAAAAAACAATAATAATTAAGTCACAATTAAAAACTATCTATGAAAAATTACATAACACATTACTTGTTTTGTTATATTCATAAATAGTAAATATATAAAAGGGTTATAAGATAAAAGATAATGTTAGATTTTAAACAAATATTTCATTACTAAATGAGAAAAGAGTAGGGATGACAAATTATTTTATATTTGATTTAATTTATATTTTTTTATAATTTTATTGAAATTTTATTTAAAAATTTTATAATATATATTTTTTAAATATTTGAGGATATGTAAATATTTACGTGTACCCGCGAATATACAGGTATCTACAGGTACCCGTGGATATGTGGATATCCACGGGTACTTGCGAATTTCAAAAAAATTGACGAGTATTTTTTAAACAAGTAAACTGATGGATAACAGATAGGAGCGGACCTTGGACGTGACATAGGGGAGCCACGGCTCCCCCAATTTTTTTTTATATTTAATTTATTATATATATATATATATATATTTAAATTATTTATATATATTATTATATTATTTATTTATATATTATTTATATTAATTTTTAAGTTTTTTTTTTTAAATATCATACATATTTTCTCTTTTTATTTTATT
>Ga0214543_1007531_pt1 | contig 18567 bp, 19 predicted proteins | sample CNSS2metaG_FD_160094 | JGI IMG/M metagenome (GOLD analysis project Ga0214543, IMG submission 160094) | Root nodule microbial communities from cowpea collected in UCLA plant growth center, Los Angeles, California, USA - CNSS2 | ecosystem: Host-associated > Plants > Roots > Nodule | place: USA...
CCCCTATGAGTGGCGTGCTTCTTCCATGCTTCATCTTCTATGCTTTCCATTTTTATTGTTTCTTCTTTCATTTTGCTCTTTAGTGTTGTTATTGCCGTGTGTGTTTAAGCTTGAATCCAACTCTCTTATTCCTTTCATGAGCTTGAGAAATGAACCTTCACATCTAGATAGCATGCTATCTTAATGTCCAGTGGGAATTTGCAAAAAGCTTTCTTAAACAACTTCACCATATTCATAACTCTAAAAGGAAACAAGATAATCCTTCATCAATAGCCATGTGGTCTAGAAAAATGGAGGGAAAAAGGATCTAGAATGTGGTATTTGGAGCAAAAAATGGAGCATGAGGCAAGTGTGACTTGCCACCTAAGCAAGTCACAAGGGCATAAGAGAAGCTTGGTGACCAAGCTTAGAGCAAGAAGGATCTAGATCCTCTTGAAATGCTCTCTCCCTCTTGTTGGGCCAATTTCAAGCCCAACTTTTCTTTGGTCCAATTCTCTTCAAGGCCCAAAAACCCTCCAAGGCCTAATACATGGCCCAAACAAAACCCTATTCTACAAAGCCCAAAATACAAGGCCTAAAAATAAACCCTATTATAATATTTACAAACAAAGAGTCCTAGGCTAGGTCTTCACATCTTCCTTGGCCCATGTGAAGTTCATCTTGGGCCTTGTATGTGCATTGGAGGCCCATTCCTCTTGGATCCTCCTAGCCATTGCTCTTGTTGTAGGTCCCTTGGTTAGAGGCATCTTATCATCCCCTCCCTCTTGAGAAGGATTTGTCCTCAAATATGAATTTTCTGCCTCATCATCTGTACCACCTGCAAAAGGTATTAAGTTAGCAACATTAAAGGTGGCATGTACATCATATTCCTCAAGCAACTCTAACCTATATGCATTATCATTGACTTTTTTCAGCACTTTAAAGGGGCCATCACCTCTAGGGCGAAGTTTAGACTTCCTTTTCTTAGGAAATCTATCTTTTCTAAGGTGTAGCCACACCCAATCCCCTTCTTCAAAGATCATTTCCCTCTTCCCCTTATTGTTGTACTTAGCATACCTCTCGATTTGTTGCTGGATTTTGCTTTTTAATCCTCTCATGCATTTTCTTGACAAAATCAGATTTTGCCACCCCTTCTTTATGATTGAAATCAAAAGATGTAGGAAGTGGTAACAAATCCATAGGAGTGAGAGGATTAAAGCCATAAACAGCTTCAAATGGAGAGATCTTAGTAGTCCTATGAACTACTCTATTATAGGTAAACTCAATATGGGGAAGGTATTCATCCCAAGATTTGTGGTTTCCTTTCAAAATTGCCCTTAGCATAGTAGACAAAGATCTATTAAAAACATCAGTTTGCCCATCAGTTTATGGGTGACATGAAGTAGAGAAATTAAGTTTAGTTCCTAGCCTTGACCAAAGAGTTTTCCCAAAATGGATAAGGAACTTAATATCTCTATCAGAAACTATGGTGCGGGGTATACCATGAAGCTTGACCACATCTCTAAAGAAAAGCCTAGCAATGTTGCTAGCATCATCCACTTTGTGGCAGGGTATAAAATGTGGCATTTTTGGAAAACGATCTACCACCACTAAAATGGAATCAAAACCCCTTTGTGTTCTTGGGAGTCCTAAGACAAAATCCACACTTATATCTTCCCAAGGGGCTGAAGCAATAGGCAATGGGGTGTATAATCCATGAGGCATTGTTTTAGACTTAGATTGTAAGCATGAAATACATCTATTACAATGCCTTTGGACATCCTTCCTCATATAGGGCCAAAAGAATTTCTCTTTTAGCTCAAAGGTTTTTGAAAAGTTTGGTAAAGCTAGAATGGGTGCATTGGTGAGCTTTTCCTTGAGTTGCTGAAAAGCAGACTCTTGTTTTTCACCCCAATTAAAAGATACATCTTTCTTGACCTTCATTGAGGGGTGAAGCCAAAGTAGAGAAGTTAGGAACAAACCTCCTATAAAAGCTTGCCAAACCATGGAAGCTCTTAACCTCTCCAACATTTTTAGGAGTAGGCCATTCTTGGATGGCCTTTATTTTTGTAGGGTCAACATGGACCCCATTCCTATAAGTGCATTTCTCTTTATTTGCAAAAAAACTATTTACCCTAAGGATGGTGAGGACAAACCTCAAATGGTCTATGAGCTCATGCAAGCTCTTGCTACAGATCAAAATGTCATCAAAGTAGAGAACCACAAACTTTCCTATACACTCTCTAAGAACGTGATTCATTAGCCTCATGAATGTGCTAGGTCCATTAGTAAGCCCAAAGGGCATCACCAACCACTCATATAATCGAAATTTGGTCTTAAAAGCGGTTTTCCACTCATCTCTTTCTTTGATTCTTATTTAGTGATAACCACTCTTTAGATCAATTTTAGAAAACATGAGGGACCCATGAAATTCATCAAGCATGTCATCAAGCCTAGGAATGGGATGCCTATTTTTAATGGTGATGTTATTTATGGCTCTACAATCACAACAAATTCTCCATTTCCCATCCTTTTTAGGTACTAATAAAACAGGCACAGCACAAGGGCTAAGGCTCTTTTGAACCCAACCCTTCTCCAACAACTCTTGGACTTGGGACTCTATCTCCTTTGTTTCTTGAGGATTTGTCCTATAGACTGGTCTATTTGGTAGACTAGCCCCAAGCACTAAATCTATTTGATGTTCAATTCCTCTAGAGGGAGGAAGCCTAACAGGCCCTTCTTTAGTGAATATATCCTCAAAATTTTTTAAAAGATTTTCAATTTTAGGAGGTAAATTCTTAAGCTCAAGAGATGTGGCAGTACATGTGAGTGTTCCTTTACACAGCAAGAGGCATGAAGGTTGTTCAATATTGAGAACTTGATTTAAAGATTTCATGCTTAAAATTTTCTCATTTTGAATGACCTTGGGAGAAGGAACACCAATCTCTCCCGCCTCAAATTCATCTTTATTTAGCTTTTGGACTTTTTGAGGACTTTTTTTTGTCCTCATCTTTCTCTTTTGTTCTTCATTTGAAGTTGATCCTCGGCCACTTGTGATGGCAAAAGAGGATGAAGAACAAACTTTTTAGCCTTGTGAGTAAAGGTAATCTCGTTGGTGAGAACATTGTGCATGGTTTTCTTATCAAATTGCCAAGGTCTCCCGAATAAGATATGACAAGCTTCCATAGGTACTACATCACATAACGCACTATCTTCATATTTCCCTATGGAAAACTTGACCTTTACTTTATGATTGACTACCAAATCCCCATCTTCATTAAGCCAATGAAGTTTGTAAGGTTTTGGATGAGGTAAGACAATCAAAGACAACTTGTCAACCAACCTAGTATGTAGCAGTTACAACACGAGCCACTATGTTCTCTCTTTGTGTTAGTGCTCGTGGACTAGGTTGATTGTTGAGGATCCTTCTAACCATTAAAAGGTCCCCATCACAAGGGTGAGCATCTTCTATATTAGACTCATTAGATTCCTCACTTCCACTCTCACTTTCATTTTCATCCTGGCAGTTATAACTATCAACACCCCTAAGAATCATGGTCTTTTTGGTGGGGCATTGAGATGCTATGTGACCTCTACCAAGACATTTGAAACATTTGATTTCACTTGTGCGAGTGTGTTGAGATGCTATGTGACCTCTACCAAGACATTTGAAACATTTGATTTCACTTGTGCGAGTGTGTGATGATGCACTCCCCTCTTTGTCTTTACCTTTTCCTAGATTCGTAGGTGGCTCTTCCTTTTTCTCTTCTTTCTTAAAATCCTTCTTAACATAAGAGTTAGTTTGAGCTTGATTTCTTTTTGAAAAATATTTTCTCAAATATTTTTGTTCTACCTTAATCCATATTTGCACTAAATCATTCAAATCTTGGTAAGGTAGAAGCTCAACTCTATCTCTTATATCAAGGTTTAAGCCACTTAAGAATCTAGAAATGGTAATGGACTCTTCCTCAATTATTCCCGCCCTCATCATAAGTAACTCCATTTTCTGTGTATATTCTTCCACAAACATATTTCTTTGTTGGAGTCTTTGGAGCTTGTTCATGAGCTCCCTATTGTAGTAGGAGGGAATGTGTCTCCTCCTAAGGGTTGACTTAAGATCATTCCAATATTCAATTGAAGGTCCATTACTTCTTAGCCTCTCTTGGACTATAGAATCCACCAATATATAGCATACCATTGAAAGCTTAGGGTAGCTAGAGGCACTTTCCTTTCTTCACTAACTTGATGGCAAGCAAAGAGTTTCTCAACCTTCATCTCCCAATCCATATAAGCTTCAACATCATCCTTGCCTTGAAAGTGAGGCAAGTCTACTTTAACTTCTCTAGGAGTAGGGTCTTTTCTTTGTCTCCTAATGTGGGAAGGTTGTTGATAATATTCTCCTAATCTTAATCATTCCTCTTCCCTATATTTTGGATTTTCTTATCTCTTTTCTTTAAAGCTTTGATTTGTTCCTCCAACAGAGCAATTTGGCCATCTCTTTCCAATTGATCTTTCACCTTGTAAATTGCCTCTTGTTGTCTCCATAGTTCAAGTGATTTGAGTTGTTGAGAAACATGTTTTAAACTATGAATTGAATCCTCATAATCACTTGCACTATGTAGGGAGGATTGACTAGCCATGATTATAAAAGCTAACTAAGAAATTCTAAAGAAGAAGTAAATAGCAAACTTCTTGAATTATCTTCCAAGAAAGAGAGGTGAATTGTAACATCCCGACCGGATATTACGGGTTTAAATAATAATATAAAATAAGAAAATAAAAATCACATTTATTATAAATCCATTTCCCAAAAACGTGAGAAATTTCAAATAATTTACTTCATAATAAAGATAATTCTAGGTTCAAATCTTCTCAAAATTCAATGAAATACCAAAACAGTCTCATAATAGATTACATCTTTATTCTAAAACCATAAATGATAAAACTCTATAAAATTTTTCCCATGAGTTTTCCCTGCTCCGCTGCTAAGCCTCACCAGATCGACCTGCAACATCGTCTGCTCCCGTGTACCTCGTACACGATCATCGCCAAACACAAGCAGATAGGGTGAGCTAACAAAATAAACATATATATATTGTTCCTACAGAGAACAAATAAGATATGTTAGACACAAGTATTACCTTACCCTGGTCTGCCATCTCCTCAATAGGCTTCTTCCCAGTTGATACACGTCGCTTATGGGTATCTCGGTGTGATCGCTTTGGACCCGAGAGAGGTTACCTGTAGAAGGGACTTTGAAGCTCAAGTCAGCAAAATCTCTAAGAAAGTCAAATTTGGTGATTAGGGAAGTAATGAATGCGTTCCTTTAATTCGTGGGATCCATGCATATTTATAGATTATTAATTATGTCTGGCCACGTCATGGGCTGGGCCGTTATTTGGGCTGTAGGTGGGCCTGGGCCATAGCCCAAGCCCTTAGTTCGATTATTGTGGGCTTGATGAATCTTATTGAAATGTTCTGTTTTTGCCAAGTCCTTGGTTAGTTTCGTGGACTTATCGGCCTAGGCCGGTTACCCTTTAACGGCTTAGGCTGCTATTGTTATTTTGGTTTGTTTGATCAATGTTGCCCCTTAGCAGTTTAGTCCGGGTACCCTAACATGTGTATGGTAATTGTTATTATTTATAGTCTTGGTAGTTACATGGACGAGTTTTCTGGTTATTATTCGGCTAGGCCGACTAGGTGTGGTACACCAGTCCCTTAGCCTTTATCGATATAGTTATGTCGGTAACGGATGACAAGTGTTTGTCATTTTTTGGCTAGGCCGGCTAGGTGTGGTACACCAGTCCCTTAGGTGAAGGGATGTCAGAGGTCTAATCAAAAAGGGTTTTTGCGCCGTCATTCCTGATGCTCATGACCTTTGGTGTGCCTTGTGTCGATTGGTATAGGTTGTGACTTTTTGCGGGAAGAAGTTTTGTCATTTGGAATTCATGCTTATAAATGCAGATTTCGCGAAGGGATTGCTTTTGTTGGCTCATTTGTGAGGATTTCAAAATTAGAGACTTGCGTGCGTTAGAACTGTCCGACTAGTTCCTTGTTTCTGCCGACATCTTTCAAAAAAAAGGTATGTCTAGTAGTAGTGATATTGTATCATTGTCTTCTTCAAGTAGTGGGAGTATGCAGTCTAGGAGGAGTGTAGGTAGGCGTCTTGAGGAGGAAAGTACTAGTCCAGTAGCTGTGGTGGGGAGGATCCCGATGGAGACAGTAACCGAGGTGAGGGAAGATCCTCCCGAAGAGAGAGTAGAGAGTAATTGGCCTGCCAAGGCCGGTTATGACTGGGTAGTGGCTGATGTTCATAATCAGTCGTCATTGTTCTAGTGGTCTCGCCTGTCTAACTCGTGGCTGAACTGTACCCCCGTTATGGCAAAGGGCGTGGACCGTGGGCCTATTTGCAGGCCTTTCGTGTTTTGTGCCAGTCATTGTACTTGCGACTGTCTCTTCCTGCGTTTTTATATTTTTATGACACGAGACCTCGACAACCGACTACTTGGCTATCCTTGGTGAGCAGGCCGAGCATTAGCAGATTGGACGCGTTTTCACAGTCATTCAAGCACTTCAAGAATGGCAATTTCAAAGTTGTGGTGAAGGAGGGGGGCAAGTCGCATTTTCTTAATGGAGATGGGAGTACAAAATTCCCTTTTAGTTGGACGGGTAGCCCTTCTCGGTATAAGGATATGAGTACCGATGAGTTGTTGGCGGTGGATAGGGAGGTGGTGGAGGTGCTGATGAAGTTTACTGATAAACTACCCACTAAGGGCTTAGTTAGGGTTTATAATTCAGTTCATCCAATTATTGATATTGAAGGTATTTGTTTGTGACTTAAACTGTCTTGATGTTTCTAAGTTAGACTAACTGGAATTTGGTGTATTCGTGCAGGACATATGGCTCAAGCTGGAAAGAAGAACTTGACCCTTTTTCAAGCATTGAGGAAGGAGAAGGTCGTGAAGGCGAAGGCAACTAGCAATACTGAGGTCCCAAATTTACAAGAATCGTTGATTAAGGTGCACGTTCATGGCGGCACCAAGAGGAATGTCGAGTTACCGGCTAGGCCGGGTAAGGGCAAGGATGTGAAGAAGGTAAGGGCAGCCTTGCTGGGGCAAGGGTCATCTAGTGGTGCTAAAGGACCGGAAGTCGGTCTGATAGAGTTACCAAAGACGACCGTTAGAAAAGACATTACTATTAACCTGCTGGAGATAATGATTAATTTTATCGACAACATGGAGCCGGACAACTTGGTGAGGATGATGGTGGAGTTTAGGAGCAAGGCGCTAATTTTGAGTCGTCGGGTTGGATTGTTATATCGTAGGGAGGTCAAGGAGGGGAACCAGGAAAAGCTGGAAGATTTACAAGAAAAAGTTGACAAGTTCGCGGAGGAAAGGGCTACGTGGAAAAAGGAGAGGGAAGGGTGGGATGAAGAAAAGATGAGGTTGGAGACCTGGAAGGTTCGTTGTCTGGATTCAAAGACTAAGCTTAACGGGAGGATAATGGACCTTGAGGCGGATTATGATGAATTAAAGGAAAAATATGAAGGCGTGGAAGTGGAGCTTGAAGATTTGAAAGGCTGCATTATTCAAGAGCACATCAACAAGTTTCAGAAAGGGGTGAGGCAAGCGGCCTTCTTCTGCCAGGATATTAATGCAGTCGATCCAAGATTTGACGTGAACAAGGATGTAATGAAGTCGAGAGTAGCCCCGAGGAGGAGGTAGAGAAGGTAACAGGGGATGAGGACGTGAATACGGGAGAGGCCGTGGAGGGTGATGACAACAAGGCAAATTAAGACATATATTGTTTATGATGTTCTATTGATAATGAATTCTAAGTCTGTAATAATTCGTACAATATTTTACTTTGCTTTTAATATGATGAATATTATGGATATATTTGTTTTGTGGTTGTTGAAGATAGCGTATGTGATAGGAACGCGTTTATTGGATAACGTTGTTATGCATGCGATATGTTATGTTAAGTGTGTTTTTTCCTATAGGAGTAACTTTGTCGATTGTGTTAATGAGAGTACTCGACCAGGGCCGCTTACGCATGATGAGGGTGATGAACTTAAACGAATTCACATTAAGTTAAGGGTGTTCGACCCAGGCCGCTTACTTGTGGTAAGGGTGAGGAACTTAAACCAATTAACATTAAGTTAAGGGTGTTCGACCCAGGCCGCCTACTTGTGGTAAGGTTGGGGAACTTAAACTAATTAACATTAAGTAAAGGGTGTTCGACCCAAGCCGCCTACTTGTGGTAAAGGTGGGGAACTTAAACGAATTAACATTAAGTTAAGGGTGTTCGACCCAGGCCGCCTACTTGTGGTAAGGGTGGGGAACTTAAACGAATTAACATTAAGTTAAGGGTGTGCGACCCAAGCCGACTACTTGTGGTAAGGGTGGGGAACTTAAACGAATTAACATTTAGTTCATGGTGTTCGACCCAGGCCGCTTACTTGTGGTAAGGGTGGGGAACTTAAAAGCGTGTTAAAAGCAAGGTGAGGAGTAGTCATGAGGTTAAGAACCCTTTGTTTATTCATGAAATTTGGGCTGCCTCGTTAAAACCTCCCTGGCCAAAATCCTTCTTAGGGAAAAAAGACCAGGTGAGGGAAAAGAGTGCAACCAGGGTTACAAGTATTTGGTACAATACATGTCTTTAACTAAAGTAAAACTTGAGATGGGACACATTCCATGTATTGGGTATTTCTTCCCCTGATAACTGCTCAAGCCTATACGCTCCTCCTCCATCATCTTCACGTATTCAGTATGGGCAATCCCAATTGGCGGAGAACTTGCCATCCTTCTTTCTTGCACTGCTCACTGTTTGGCAACTAAGTTACGTATTTGGGCTTTTTCTCTTAACTCGGGCAGGAGGTTGGGGTGGGTGCTCATGTTTTGATGATTTTGGATGGGGTCGTATAGTTCTCGTCGCAGAGATGGTTCGCCAATTTCAACCGGTATCATAGCACTTCCACTAATTCTTTTGGCCATCGGCCCTTGGCGTTGTCCAACCGTTTACGCAGTTCTACTAGTATAACCATGTTTGCTGCCTCGGCCTGTCCATTGGTCTGTGGGTGTTCAACGAAGGTGGTTACATGTTTAATGCCTAGGTCGATATAGAATTTAGCAAGTTCTTTGTCTATAAACTGTCGGCCATTGTCGATGATGATTGTTTGTGGGACGCCATACTGATATATAATATCCTTCCAAACGAATTGTTGGACTCGTTGGGCTGTAATGGTGGCTAACGGTTTGGCCTCTATCCATTTGGTGAAGTAGTCGATGACTACTACCAAGAACTTTACATGGACTTTGTCGGGGGAGAAAGGGCCAAGGATGTCCATTCCCCACTTTGCAAAGGGCCACGAGGATAGTATAGAATGAAGCTGCTCCTGTTTCTGGAGGATAAGGTTGCCATGTTTCTGGCATGGTATGCAGTTTTTTACGAAGTATTGGCAGTTTGCCTCCATGGTCGGCCAGAAGTAACTGGCGCGAAGGATTCTGGTAGTCATGGTGCGTGCGCCGGAATGATAGTCGCATATGCCTTTGTCTAACTCTTTAATGATGTATTGAACTTGTTCTCCAGTGACGCATTTGAGAAGTGGTTGGCCATATCCGCGTTTGTACAGGTCATCGCCTATCATCGTGTACCTAGCGGCTTTAGTTATCCAAGTCCTGTGAGCATCAGGTGGGGGTTACCGGTTTGGAGGTATTGGATGTAGGGAGTTGTCCAATTGTCGGCTTGGTGTTGGGTTAGGGTATAGCAAGTATTTGTGATGGAGGGGTCGGATAGCGTTTGTTGCAATAGTGATCGGTAGTGACTTTTTAACTTGGTACTGGCTAGTTTGGACAATATGTCGGCTCTGACGTTTTCGAATCTAGGAATGTATTGGATGCGGACTTGTTCGAAGGGGGACTAGACGACTTTTCAGACCAGGTGATAGTATTGTAGGAGGATAGGGTCTTTGATCTGGAACTCGTCATTTAAATGGCCTATGGTAAGCTCGGAATCAGTTAGCGACTTGACACCAACCTCGCGGTCTAGGGATAAGCCGGCGAGGATGGCTTCGTACTTTGCTTGGTTGTTAGATGTCTTGAAGGCGAAATTGAGGGATTTTTCGATGAGGATATCGCTGGGACCTTCTAGCACGATGCCAGCACCTGCCCCCTTTGGGTTTGACGAACCATCAACATAAAGTGTCCATTGGTCCACTTCAGGAGTTCGTGGGAGATTATTGACAAAGTCTAGAAGGCATTAAGCTTTGATGGGGCCGTGAGGTTCGTAGCGGATGTTGAATTCGGATAACTCAACGGCCCAGGATGACATTTGCCCCGCAAGGTCTAGTTTCTGCAATATCTTCTGGATCGGGTAGTCGGTTTTGACAATAATGTTATGATTTTGGAAGTATGGGCGTAGGCAGCGGGCTGTATGTACCAAGGATAGGGCTAACTTTTCCACCATCTAGTACCTGGTTTCGGGGTCTTGCAGGGTTCTACTAAGGAAGTAAACAGGATGTTGGGTGCCGCCGACATCTTGAACCAGCGCGGTGCTTACGGTGTGATTTGTGGTGGTAATGTAGACCAATAAGGGTTGATGAGTATCCGGTTTATGGAGGATGGGTGGTGAGGTGAGGGTGATTTTAGCTTTTGGAATATTTGTTCACAATCATCATTCCACGTGAACTTGGCAGATTTTCTTAGCAACTGTATGATGGGTTGGGTTTGTTCGGCTAGTTTGGGAAGGAAGCGGGAAATGGCCGAAAGGTGGCCTATGAGGCATTGTACTTCTTTGACATTGGTTGGGCTTCGCATTTCAATGATCGCGTTGCACTTTTTGGGGTTAGCCTCTATGCTGCGTTGGGTCAGCATGAATCTAAGGAATTTGTTTCGATCGACACCGAAAACGCATTTGTAGGGGTATAGACAGACGTTGTATTGCCTTAACGCAGAGAAGACTGCTGATAAGTCCTGAGCGTGCTGGTGATGGCTTGGGGATTTGACAACCATGTCGTCAATGTATACTTCAACACATTTGCCCATTAAATGGCTGAAGACTTTGTCCATCAGTCGTTGGTAGGTTGCTCCTGCGTTTTTAAGACCATATGGCTTGACCTTGTAGAAGTAGTTAGCGTCGTCTGTGATGAAGGCGGTTTTGTTCATGTCAAATGCGGCCATGGGAATTTGGTTATAACCGGAGTATGCATCAAGAAAATTGAGGACCTTGTTACCGGCTACGCCGTCGACAAGTCGGACAATATTGGGTAAGGGGTAGGCATCTCTAGGACAGGCTTTGTTAAGATCTGTGTAATCAAAACACATCTGCCACTTGTCGTTGGCATTCTTAACCAGGACCATGTTAGAGAGCCAAGTGGTACAGTGGGCTTCTTCGATAAACCCCGCGCTTAGCAACTTACGGCCTCGGCCTTGGCCGCTAGGCATCGTTCCTCGCCAAGTTTGCATTTTTTTCTGGGAGACATACCAGGCCTCCTTGTAAATGGATAACTTATGGGATGCCACTTGAGGGTCAAGCAAAGAGGTTCGTGTTGCTGACAAGGGTGGATGTTAGGATGTCACATTGTTCAGATTCTAGCCTAGTACCGAGTTTGATGGTGCGACCATTAGGGAGCTCTAGGGGGTGGTTTCTTCAACAGGTTCAAGATGGACATCCCAGCCCACTCTAGGGTCTAGATCGTCACCAGATAAGGCGATCTCAGAGTCGAGTGGTCGTTCAATATGATTGGTTTGCAGGATGGGAAGCTGTGGGTGTAGGCTGGCATGTAGCATTCGCGTGCAAGGCATTGGTCGCCATGAATGGTGAGGATGTCGCCAGATGGGGAGGGGAACTTCATGGCCAGATGAGGTGTGGAAACAACAGCGCCAAGAATGTTGAGTGAAGGGCGGCCGAGGAGGACATTATAAGATGTAGGTGCGTTGACGATGAGGAAGGGCGCCATCGCGGAAGACGGTATGGAGGTCAATGTAGCCGCGGGTGGAAACTTTTTCCCCAGAAAAGCCGTAAATCGGTTCATCGTATGGGACCATGGTGGTGTCTGGGAGTTGAAGTTTTTGATACGTAGCCCAATAGAGGATGTCGACGGAGCTGTATTGGTCGACGAGGACTTTCTTGACTGCGTAGTTTTCTATTTCAACGGTGTGACCATAGGGTCATCTTTCTAGTGATCAAGGCCTTGAAAATCGTCGTTCGTGAAGGTTATTGGGGGCATGCGACGTCTGTGATGAGAATGGGTTATGTGGTTGATGGATTGGATATGGCGGAGATGTCTCTTCCTAGCAGAGGAGGTGGATCCTCCACTAGCAAAACCACCAGAGATGGTGTTGATAGTTCTACGTAAGGGAGGGTCGGTGGGGGTGACATCGGTGTCAAATGGGTGTAAAATATTTTACGTCCCAAAGGGGTTTAAAAAAATTTTAGGTGTCAAGTGGGTGTAAAAATATTTTAGATGTCAAATGGATGTAAAAAATATTTACGTGTCAAATTGATAAAAAAAAATTAGGTGTCAAATGGGGTTAAAAATATTTTAGGTCACAAATGGGTGTAAAATATATTAGGTTTCAAATGGGAGTAAAAATATTTTAGGTGTTAAATGGCTGTAAAAATATTTTACGTCTCAAATAGGTGTAAAAATATTTTCGGTTTGAAATTAACGTACAAATATTTTACGTCAAAATTAGGTGTAAAACATTTTAGGTATCAAATAGGTGTAAAAATATTTTAGGTGTAAAATGGGATTAAAAAAAATTAGGTGTCAAAATTGTGTAAAAGTTATTTAGGTTTCAAATGGTTGTAAAAAGAATTTAGGTATGAAATGAGTGTAAAAATATTTTAGGTGTGAAATGGGTGTAAATATGTTTTATGTGTCAAATGGGTGTAAATATATTTTAGGTGTCAAATCAGTGTAAAAAAATCATGTGTCAAATGGGTGAAAAAAAATTTTAGGTGTCAAATGGGTATAAAAATATTTTAGGTGTCCAATGGTTGTAAAAATATTTTAGGTCTCAAATGGGTGTAAAAAAATTTTAGGTCTCAAATGGGTGTAAAAAAATTTTAGGTTTCAAATGGGAGTAAGAAATTTTTAGGTGTCCAATGGGTGTAAAAATATTTTAGGTCTCCAATGGGTGTAAAAATATTTTAGTTCTCAAATGGGTGTAAAAGAAATTTAGGTTTCAAATGGGTGTAAAAATATTTTCAGTGTCGAATGGGTGTAAAAATATTTTACGTCTCAAATGGGTATAAAAAAAATTTAGTTTTAAATTTTAAAAACAACAATTGTAACACCTCGTTAAGATTCCACCCCTTTTTTCGCCCCTCCTCAAATTCTTATATAACCTATAAATGTTATACACTTTACCTCCTTCTCTCTCTACAGATTCCTTATTTAATTCTTTTTAACTACCTATAAAAGCAATAATTATAAAAGTAACAATGATTTATTCCCTTTAATTAGACATTTAATGTTGCTTTTATTCATGATTTATTCCCTTTAATTAGACATTTAATGTTGCTTTTATTCTCTTGTCTGGTGTTCAAATACACTGAATCAGTGTTACTTTGCTCTTCATCTTCCAATCGTTCATTTTAATTGCTAAAAATATATAATATTGGCATAAGCAAGAATGGAACCTACAACCATTATATTTAAATCAATCACTCTAACCAACTGAGGTACAAAATCAATTTGTTATAAATATAACTTAAGAACATAGATATAATTCTACAACTTAACCTTATTCCGTATTTATTAAAATTAATTCTAATAAATGTAGTTGATGAAGTTGAACTCATGACTTTCATTACCAACCACCTCTAGCCAACCATATTACCATAACTTCTCAACTTAATAATAATATAATAAATCAAAATATACCACATCATTCCTTTATTTTTATTTGTTTAATAATTAAACTTATTTTTCCTGCGTCTTACAACAATTCCCTCTAGATATTATCCAACGTGTTTCTTTTGAAATGGTCAACCATTTTTATATAAAAAATATAAATTATGTAAATTGTAAACGATAAAAGCAGTAAAAAGAATGAAAAAACAGTTACCAAAAAAAGAAATTTTTAAACTTTAAAAACACCAAACTCCTATAAGTATTGCCCAACGTGTTTCTTATGAAATGTTGAACAATTTTTATATTTAACATATGAGTCATTTAAATTGTAAACATTGAAAAAGGTAAAAAAAATTTAAAAAGTGTTACCAAAATATTAAAATTTTAGAATTTTAATGCACCAATTCCCTTTGAGTATTGATCAAAGTGTTTCTTTTTAAATTTTGAACATTTTTCATATATAGAATATGAATTATTTTAATTTTAAACGGTGCAAATAGTAATACAAAATGAAAAAAGCATTACCAAAAGATAAAAATTTTCAAATTTAAAAACTCGAATTTCCTTTGATTATTGCCCAATGTGTTTCTTTTGAAATGTTGAACAATTTTTAGATATAACATGAGTCATTTAAATTGTAAATGGAGAAAAAGGTAAAAAAATTAAAAAAAGTATTACGAAAAGATGAAAATTTTGGAATTGTAATGCACCAATGGCCCTTAAGTATTGGCCAAGTATTTCTTTTGAAATTTTGAACAAAGTTCATATATAAAATGTGAATTATGTAAATTGTAAATGGTGAAAATGCTAAAAAAAATGAAAAACACATTACCAAAAGATGAAATTTTTCAAATTTAAAAACAACAATTCCCTTTGAATATTACCCAACATTTTTCTTTTGAACTGGTCAACCATTTTTATACAAAATATGAATTATGTAAATTGTAAACGGTACAAGCAGTAAATAGAACAAAAAAATTGTTACCAAAAGATGAAAGTTTCGAAATTTAAAAACATCAATCACCTATGAGTATTGCCCAAGGTGTTTCTTTTGAAATGGTCAACCATTTTTATATATAAAATATGAATTATGTAAATTGTAAACGGTGGAAGCGTTAAAAAGAATGAAAAAAACAATTCCAAAAGGTGAAACTTTTAAAATTTAAAAACACCAATCTCCTCTGAGTATTGCCCAACGTGTTTCTTATAAAATGTTGAACAATTTTTATATTTAACATATTAGTCATTTCAATTGTAAACCGTGAAAAAGGTAAAAAAAAATTAAAAAAGTGTTATCAAAATATGAAAATTTTAGAATTTTAATGCATTAATTCCCTTTGAGTATTGGCCAAAATGTTTGTTTTTAAATTTTTGAAAATTTTCAAATATAAAATATTAAATATTTCAATTTTAATCTCCTCTACTTATTGCCCAATGTGTTTCTTTTGAAATGTTGAACAATTGTTGTATATAACATATGAATCATTTAAATTGTAAACAATAAAAAAGGTAAAAAAATTTAAAAAACTATTACGAAAAGATGAAAATTTTGGAATTGTAATGCACCAATGCCCCTTGAGTATTGGCCAAAGTGTTTCTTTTGAAATTTCGAACAAAGTTCATATATGAAATCAACTTTTTATATTGTAAACGGTGAAAACGGTAAAAAAATATGAAACAAATTTTACCAAAAGATGGAAATTTTCAAATTTAAAAACACTAATCCCCTCTCAGTGTTGCCCAACGTGTTTCTTTTCAAATGGTCAACCATTTTTATATATAAAATATGAATTATGTAAATTGTAAACGGTGAAAGCGAGAAAATGAACGAAAAAAACGTTACCAAAAAAGATGAAAGTTTTGAAATTTAAAAACGTCAATCCCCTCTAAGTATTGCCCAACATGTTTCTATTCAAATAGTCAACAATTTTTATATATAAAATATGAATTATGTAAATTGTAAACGGTAAAAGTGGTAAAAAGAACAAAAAAAGCATTACCAAAAGATGAAAGTTTTTAAATTTAAAAACATCAATCCCTTCCGAGTATTGCCCAACGTGTTACCAAAAGATGAAAATTTTTGATTTTAATGCAGCAATACCCCTTGAGTATTGGCCAAACTATTTCTTTTGAAATTTTGAACAAAGTTCATATATAACATATGAATTATTTAAATTTTAACCAGTGAAAACCTTAAAAAAATGAAAAAACATTACCAAATTGATGAAAATTTTCAAATTTAAAAACACCAATCCCGTTTGAGCATTGCCCAATGTTTTTATTTTGAACTTGTCAACCATTTTTATATAAAATATGAATTATGTAAATTGTAAACGGTAAAAGCGGTAAATGGATCAAAAAAAGGTTACCAAAAGATGAAAGTTTTGAAATTTAAAACAATCAATGCTCTCTCGGTATTGCCCAACATGTTTGTTTTGAAATGGTCAACCATTTTTATATATAAAATATGAATTATGTAAATTGTAAATGGTGAAAATGGTAAAAAGAATGAAAAAAATTGCCAAAAGGTGAAATTTTAAAAATTTAAAAACACCAATCTCCTCTGAGTATTGCCCAACGTGTTTCTAATGAAATGTTGAACAATTTTTATATTAAAAATATTAGTCATTTAAATTGTAAACCGTGAAAAAGGTAAAAAAAATTAAAAAATGTTAATGCATATATAGACTATTAATGCACCAATACCCTTTCAGTATTGGTCAAAATGTTTCCTTTTAAATTTTGAACAATTTTCATATATAGACTATTAAATATTTAAATTTTAAACGTAAAAACGATATTATAAAATGAAAAGAGCGTTACCAAAAGATGAAAATTTTCAAATTTCAAAACTTCAAACCATTCTATTTATTGCGTAATGTGTTTCCTTTGAAATGAAGAACAATTTTTATATATAACATATGAATCATTTAAATTGTAAACAATGAAAAAGTTAAAAAAAAATTACAAAATTGTTACCAAACGATGAAAATTTTTCATTTTAATGCACTAATGCCCCTTGAGTATTGGCCAAACTGTTTCTTTTGAAATTTTGAACAAAGTTCATATATAAAATATGCGGAGAGAGTGGTACCGTACTGGCTTTCAAGCGGCTTTCCTCACTCCTTGGCATGACTACAGAAGAGAGGGAATTCGTACCAGAAATTATTTAAATTGTAACCGGTGAAAACCTTAAAAAAAATGAAAAAACATTACCAGAAGATGAAATTTTTCAAATTTAAAAACACCAATCCCCTCTGAGTGTTGCCCAACGTTTTTCTTTTGAACTGGTCAACCATTTTTATATAAAATATGAATTATGTAAATTGTAGACGGTAAAAGCGGTAAATGGTACAAAAAAATTGTTACCAAAAGATAAAAGTTTTGAAATTTAAAAACATTAATGCCTTCTGGGTATTGTTCCACGTGTTTGTTTTGAAATGGTCAACCATTTTTATACATAAGATATGAATTATGTAAATTGTAATCGCTGAAAACGGTAAAAAGAATGAAAAAAACATTGCCAAAAGGTGAAATTTTAAAAATTTAAAAACACCAATATCCTCTGAGTTTTGCCCAACGTGTTTCTAATGAAATGTTGAACAATTTTTATATTTAACATATTAGTCATTTAAATTCTAAACCGTGAAAAAGGTAAAAAAAATTAAAAAAGTGTTATCAAAATATGAAAATTTAAGAATTTTAATGCACCAATTCCCTTTCAGTATTGGCGAAAATGTTTCCTTTTAAATTTTCAACAATTTTCATATATAAACTATTAAATATTTAAATTTTAAACGGTGAAAACGGTAATATAAAATGAAAAAAGCATTACCAAAAGATGAAAATTTTCAAATTTAAAAACTTCAAACCATTCTCTTTATTGCGTAATGTGTTTCTTTTGAAATGTGGAAGAATTTTTATATATAACATATGAATCATTTAAATTGTAAACAATGAAAAAGTTAAAAAAAAATTACAAAATTGTTACCAAACGATGAAAATTTTTGATTTTATTGCACCAATGCCCCTTGAGTATTTCCAAAGTGTTTCTTTTGAAATTTTGAACAAAGTTCATATATAAAATATGAATTATTTAAATTGTAACCGGTGAAAACCTTAAAAAATTGAAAAAACATTACCAAAAGATGAAATTTTTCAAATTTAAAAACACCAATCCCCTCTGAGTGTTGCCCAATGTTTTTCTTTTGAACTAGTCAACCATTTTTATATAAAATATGAATTATGTAAATTGTAGACGTAGAAGCGGTAAATGGAACTAAAAAAGGTTACCAAAAGATCAAAGTTTTGAAATTTAAAAACATTAATGCCCTCTAGGTATTGCCCCACGTGTTTGTTTTGAAATGGTCAACTATTTTTATATATAAAATATGAATTATGTAAATTGTAATCGGTGAAAACGGTAAAAAGAATGAAAAAAACATTGCCAAATGGTGAAATTTTAAAAATTTAAAAACACCAATCTCCTCTGAGTATTGCCCAACGTGTTTGTAATGAAATGTTGAACTATTTTTATATTTAACATATTAATCATTAAAATTGTAAACCGCGAAAAAGGTAAAAAAATTAAAAAAGTGTTATCAAAATATGAAAATTTAACAATTTTAATGCACCAATTCCCTTTGAGTATTGGCCAAAATGTTTCCTTTTAAATTGTGAACAATTTTCGTATATAGACTATTAAATATTTAAATTTTAAACGGTGA
>Ga0214543_1007533_pt1 | contig 18561 bp, 13 predicted proteins | sample CNSS2metaG_FD_160094 | JGI IMG/M metagenome (GOLD analysis project Ga0214543, IMG submission 160094) | Root nodule microbial communities from cowpea collected in UCLA plant growth center, Los Angeles, California, USA - CNSS2 | ecosystem: Host-associated > Plants > Roots > Nodule | place: USA...
TGGATGGAGTTTGTGGGAGATGAGTAGAAAAAAACAAAAACAAAGAAGGAGAAGCGTACAAATCAAAATAAATAAATAAAAACACTAATATATGTAATTTAAACATTGACACATGTCTAAAAGTGAACGGATGACGTGGTACTCCGTTTGCCACGTTTAAAAAAAGCTAACGGCGTCAACTTTTGAGGTCTAATTCCATAAATTTTAAAAGGACGAGGACAATAGAGTAAACTTTAAAAGAGGAACCAAAACCAAAATCGCTTAATATTTTAGGGACCAAAAACATAGTTAACCCTTTTTTTTAATAATATACTATTTGAAAAGTAAATACATATAATTTTTATTTTATATAACATAATAAATTACATAATAATAAATTGCACCTTTATCATTTACTGTTTGCATCCATTGTGTTAATAGGCACACCCCTGTCGTAATAATTAAAGATTTACGTTCTTTACACCCCTGTTTTGATATTCACAACTGTGCTTTCATATTTTTATTGGAAGATACATGTTTTTATACAAAATCATTCTTTTCTTTCACGTCAAACTTTTTAATAGTAGAGATTATTGATTACCATGTTAAGTCTTGAACAGTTATTGAATGGTTAAGTCGTCAATTCCTAAAACGAACTATTTAATGTACTTTATCCGTCTGGGGTGAACATTTTACCAGAGGTTTTTATTGTATCAATCTACCCATGTGTAATTCTTGTTGAAGCATATACTTCTCGGGGAGGGTAGGGTGTAGGACGGACGATTTCAAAACCAATTACCCATTCATTAGATAGAGAAGATCATAAAGATTTCGTGATTCGCTGTCGAACTTATTCCAACTCAATAAGAGATCTCAATATTATGCCTTGAAGAGGACTCAAACCTCCACACTCTTTACCATGAGATTTTGAGTCTAGCGTGTCTACCATTTCACCACCAAGGCATCTTGAAAGTGATTCGTATTCCATGAATATGATATCTATTTAGTGTGATCTATGGAATATATGACAAAGGTAGAGTGTTAGAGTGATAATTATAATTTTTATTCGATTAAAAAATATTATTTGATTATCATGTTAACTCTCGGACTTACTTGACAATTGTAATTTTCATTCGATTTAAATAAAATTTGATTATCATGTTGAAAATCTCATATTTGCTTGATAATTATAATTTTTTTATTTAAATAAAATTTGATTATCATATTAAATCTTGGATTTACATGATAATTGATTTTTTTTATAATTAAAAAAATATAATCATCATATCTAGTCTCGGATTTGCTTGATAATAAATTTTTATCATGTTGAATCTCATATTCATTTGATAAGTAAAAAGTATATTCAAATTTAAAATTTAAAAATATTAATCAAATCAAAGTTTTTTAAATAATTATATTTTTAAAAGAACTACATAACCCTGATTTTTCATTTTGAATGTGAATACGTACGAGGAAGGTCAAACACCTTGTTAGACCTAAATATAAAAATTTTAAAATTGTTTCTTTATTCGCAGACCATTTATTTTTAGGTTTTGCATAGTTTTCCCTAGTAACCTTTGGTGGCGACCCCCTTTCTAAAATTACTATAAAACATCTGTTTGGTCGTCGTCCCATCGCGATTTTTGAGGTTGCGACAAAAGTAAAAACAACAAACAATATATTTATGTTTTTGTCCCTCACTCAAATGATTTCTAACATGCCTCGATTTGACAAGCCTAAACTAGAATAATAAAACTCTATGCCTAGCAATTTTTACTGTTATGTTTGCATTAATGACCAATATGTTGATGCTTAAGAATGACCAATGATCACATCTATGTCTAGCATGTGAAATCAATAGCTATTTTATCCTACTCGGGTTTCCCAAACTATCTCTCGGATTAGCCAGTACTTCCACATATTCCCCATATCTAGAACATGCAAGTTGAAGATCATAATCTGGTTTCCCAAACTATCTTTCGGATTAGTTGGTACTCCTGAATGTGCAAAATCCATAGACTATGCAGTTAAAATAAGAATAAAATATAAGAGATTGTGGAAAAGAATTATATTGAATGAAGAATTCACAGAGAATTAAGAATACATTACACCCAACCCCCGTGAATGAGGGAGTTAGCTACTCCTAGGCATACTGAATACTAGACTGATGATGAAATTGAAAGCCTCTAGCCTTCATAATGTCCTTCTATCGTCAAGTATATAGATATCAAGTTTCTTTATTTCCAAGTGTGTTTTTGACCTTTGTCAAGCCCTCAATTTATAGATTTTCCAAAAAAGCATAGCTCATTAGGCAAACTGACTCATTGGGTGAATTAGGCATGATTTGTTGAGCGAGTGATCCTTCGCTGGGTGAATGGTGTGAAACTGAATTGGGACTACAACTTTATACTTGATTTTATACTAGAATTTGTTGTTGGATTTATCTCTTTAATCTTACGGAACTCCATATTCACGAATTATTCTTCAATTCTTCTAACTTGCAATTGAGTAGCTAACTTTGGATAACTAATATTGTTGATAATCTTTGATTAGTTAATATTCTACTCAATTTTGTTGTTATTTTTTCCAAATATTCGAGATTTTCACTTATTTGAAAAATATATCTCAATCATTTATCTTTTTCACTTTTATTCAATGAAACCTGAAATGTTAAATAAATCCAAAAATAAAATAACAATAAAAATAAAAATAAATAAAATAAAAACATGATAATACTAATTATCAACAAATTTGAGATAGACGAAAACTCATATTTTCCTTTCCCTCCTTTCCCTCTTATGGTACTCAAACTCTTCTATTTGTTAACCTCTCGAGAAAAAGCTTGTCACATATGCCCAATAATGAGTATAACAACTAACACATACATGTTTCCTTCAATTGTTATATTTTTTAGGTTTAATTATGCCTTTGGTCTCGATTTTGGAGTCAAAATCTCAAAATGGTACCCAACTTTTTAAAAGTTTCAAATTGGTTCCCTTTTTTGTTAAAACGTCTCAAGTTTGTCATTTCTGTTAAGTCTGGCTAGACGACGTTAAATGGGGAACTGACACGTGGCACTCCCTCTAACGGCGTCAACCTTGACTTAACAGAAAGGACAAACTTGAGATGTTTTAACAAAAAGGGGACCAATTTGAGACTTTTAAAAATTTGGGTACCATTTTGAGATTTTGACTCTAAAATGGGAACCAAAGGCATAATTAAACCTATTTTTTACTTTCAAAACTTGAGAAAAAAAATAGTAGCAATAAAAACGTAATAACCTTTTAAGAACTTCCTCAATAAAATCATTAATGACTCGATCAACAAGTGATTATTCATAAATATAAATATTTTATTATTAATTATACATTTAGTGGAATATAGAGATGTTACATTCAAACACACTTAAATGAAAGTTACTATGTAAAGCAATTACTACGGAAAATTACCTTTTTTTAATTTATTTAAATTAAATATACACATTTTTTTATATTTTTTGTTATACTTTCAAATTTTACTTATATTAAAGAAATATCTATAAATTATACATATTACTCACTAACATATATGTGTTGACAAATAAGTCTTTCTGGATAAAACACTCTCTATGTTATGACTTGTTGTATCTCACATTGAGTAGTACAAGCACTATTTATAGGCCCTTTAACTTAGCCTTTCAACCACATACATTTAATACAACTTCTACCAAAACACAATTAATACAACTACCCAAATACTACCAAAATCCTATTAATTAACTTCTAGACTTAAAGGCAGTTACCTAACTACTACCCATAGACAATTTAATGAGCTCCATAGTTATCACTAAGAAGCACTCATCTATTTTCCATTCTCTCAACTAGCCTTATTTAAGTTTACCTAATAAAATCCCCCCATAAACTTAAATGATTCTTCTGTCTTTCAGCTTTCCTCACTTCATCCCAGCTTTGTCATGTGTAGCCCACACCGTGTGTGTCCCTTTCATTAATAGTCAGGTTCTTCACTTTCTTCATAGCTGACTTTGCTTTTATTATGGTTGACTTGTTCTCTTCATTCTCTATGACCGATTTGTTCTTTGCTTTGGCTGACTTCTTCTTAACCTTGGCTAACTTGTCATTAACTGAGTTCTTTATTGCCTCTATGATCGAGTTGTCATTAATCCAGTTCCTCTCAATAGGTTTAGCTCTCTTTAAGAGATTGGACAATTTTCACGTATTCTTCACACCAAACTCATCATCCATTTCTGGTTGTCACTTCTCATCTTGCACCTCTAGTGCAGCTTTAAGACCCTTCTCGGCTTGCAACTCATCTTGCAAATTTAACACTTCTTGTTCATATTCCAAATGTCGCTTATGCAAAAGTTGCTTTGTTCTCTCTAAGCTTGCTTGTAACTCTACATTGCCTCTAACTTCCTTTTCAATTCTTTGCTGCAAATCTCCTTTTGCAAGCTCTAACATTTGAGTAACATATTTTTCTTCTTCAAGATCTGAGTTATCCATACTCCACACTAAGTTATTCGTGCTATATATACAAATGCCTCACTGAGTTATCTGAATTGCTTACCTGCTCCACCAGGCTTTCAAAGTTATTCACCTTCTTCATCGAGCTTCTCAAGCACTCCACTTGCTCCATTGTCTTATTCGAGCTATGCATAAGCTTCACTAAGCTACCTAGGCTCCCCGCTGAGCTTTCCAAGATGTTCACATGCTCGTGCTCGATCCCCTGGGTATATCTCATCATCAACAATAACACTTCTTATTCAACATCTTTTGTGAGAAGATTGGTCGTCTCTTCCCTCTTATTTTCGGATCGACAATACCTTGCATAGTGTCTGACCTTACCACAAATAAAACACCTAACCTATTTGCATTCCTTTGCATAATTGCAATACTTGAACCACTCAACTCCTGAGTTGCTTGAACAACATCCTTTCCACGAACCTTGACCTTGGCCACGCCAATTTTCTTGACCAAAAAATTCTTTCTCTTCTTATCCTCTTCTGCCTCTACCACCACGATCGCTTCCTTTACCTCCCTGGTATCATCCTCCACGTTGAATGTTTCGAGCTTTTCCTTTTATGGTTACATTTGTTAGAAGTGCTTGATTGAGAGATTCCTCTTTCTTTTTTCTTCTTTGTTGACCATGTGCCTCAAGCAACCTGATAAGCTCTTCCACTAAGAGCATTGGCAAGTCCTTGGGCTCCTCGATTGCACAAACAATATTCTCAAATTCGTTAGTTAACAAACCTTATAATTTTCTCGACCACTCGACAAATGGACAGCATTTCTACATTCCTTCCAAGCTGGTTGATGAGGTCGGCGACGTCGTTAATGGGCAGAAATTTGCTCCGTTCGATGGTGAACGTCCAGAATGACCTCCATACGCAACGGAAGACTTGAATATTGAGGTTAACACTCGAATCTCTCTGATTTCTCACTGGTTTTGTAAACTCGATGAGGTGAAAACCTAATCTAGGGTTCAGGGTTTGAGCTGAGGCGTAGGGAGGAGAAAACTCAACCACTATCATTCATCCAAGCTAGCTCTTACAATGAAATGGCTTGCCATTTTATAGATCGAATGGCAACCGTAAGAAAGCAACAAAAGAAGGAAACAACTAACTAACGACAAGGCTGTCGTGAAGTGAGAAAGGACGAAACCCTTAACAGAAGGTTGGCACTCGTGATAGTGTGATGCACTTGTGAAGGTGTGGAAGAAAACCCTAACAGCGGAGGATTTCCGTGACAGGAAAAGAGGTGGAATATGCGTTAAAGAACCCTAGTTTGATGGCCCGAGGTACACGTGCTGACTATGTTGAATCATTGGAGGTGTGCTAGTGCAAACGTTGGGTTGCACGTAGCAGATGGAAGCCCAAATAAAAGGAGCACTGAAGCCTATCTCCCCACGCGTGGAAGTGGCATGGAAGTGGACCAACATGTGTTGGCATGAAGACGTGGAATAAATTTGGCCTACTGAACGAATGTGAAGCTGGAACGTTCAAATGGTGGTGCGCTGGACGTTGGGCCATATTAATCCAATTGTCCAATTATGTGGCCCACTATGCATGAAGCAATTTGAAGTAATGGGCTGCAAAATTAAAATAACCCAATTTAGACAAACATTTATTTAATAAAAGAAATAAAGAAAATAAAAGAAATTAAAAAAATGGGCCTAGGCATTGGTCCAATGCTATAAGCCTTGTTGGGATCACATCACTGGTTCACCACAGTCTTAACACGAGAGACGTACTCAGCAACCCCTTTGGCCTCTTCCATCCTCATGCTTTCAAGCTCGCTTTTGAGAGTTTGAAGCCTGACTTGCTTCACACGATTATGCCCTTTATAAGGCTTCTCCAATATATCTCACACTTCTTTTGAAGATTTAGCACTTGCTATCTTCTCAAAGTCGGACTCATCACCAACACGGTACAACACGAACAAGGTTGCTTACTCCTTCTCTCGCGTTGCTCTCAAAGCAACAGGTTGGGCAATCGTCTGTTCTTCAATGTCTACTGATTCTTGGTGCCCATTTTCAACTACTTCCCATACATCTTAGGAACCAAGGAGGGCCTTCATCTATAAACTCTAGTTGTCATAATTGACACCTTTAAATATCTTAAGCAGGGGCATGTTGTTTGCTAAGTTGGTCATCTCGCTCAAACTCTCTAACTCTCAAACACTCTCTCTTAAGCCTTCAGACACTCAAGCTCTCAAGCTTTAATACCAATTTGTTTGCAAACAAGTCTTTAGGGATAAAACACTTTTTATATTATGACATGTTGTATCTTACATTGAGTAGTACAAACACTATTTAACTTAGCCTTTCAACCACATACATTTAATAAAACTTCTACAAAAATACAATTAATACAACTACCCAACTACTACCAAAATCTTATTAATGAACTTCTAGACTTAAAGGAAACTACCTAACTACTACCTAAACATAATTTAATGAACTCCATAATTATTACTAAGAAGCACTCCTATCTTTTCCATTCTCTCAACTAGCCTTATTTATATTTAAGTTTACCTAACAATATGGAGTTAGAATACTTGTCACTTGTCAAGGATTTTAATTTCAATGCATTATTAACTAAAACTATGAACTAATTAAAATATTTTAAAGAAAATAATTTTAAAGCAGTTACGTAAAACTTAATAATTTTAAATTATAGTATAACCATGAGTACATTCCAAATAAATTTGTCCAACATGTAACCTACAGTACGAAAGAAATAAGTTTTGCAAATCAACTATTCAATTAGGCTACACAACAATGTTCCTAAAGGACCCTAATCTCATTATCCAGTCCAAAATAGATGACAACTAAGCTAAAAGATAGTAATTGAAGAAAATTCAGAAATTGAACAGCAAAACGCTTGTGGACACAATAGTTGGACTAAGGCACTTCATGGCATCATTCAGAAATCAGAGCTATGCTTCAAATGATCCTCCACTTGACTTCCTATATCAAATATCACCGACACTTCGTGCCTACTTCAATACAAGATACAATATTTAACTTCAATTTTCAGACCAAAAACATCTAAAATAGGTCAAAAGAAAAAAACGCATGCATTGATAATTGTAACCATCATATTACTTGAAAGAAATTTCATAAGTTCTTCCTTTGACATTGAATAGTCAATCTTCATTCACGTGAAACAACAACATATGTGCCGCAAAATTTTGATAATTTTGGAAAATTTATACAGAAGATATTTATTAGTCTCCAGGAAAAATATCACGAATCTATAGCCTAGCTATATCTTTTCAACTCCGAAGACAACATAATAATATTGTCGATTTAATTTCGTAGGTTACACTAACTAATTCTTAAATATATGCCACAAAATCATGTGAAAATTATTCTTTCAACTTTAAAACCTAAATTAGAAAAAATATAGAGTTATGAAAAATCTAAAAATAAAAGCTAAATTAACATAAATAATAGGAAAATAAATAACTAAAACTATAATGCTAGTTTTACTAACCTGAAATGACTGCATTGCTTCTCTGCTAAGAAAGTTATTGAATTTGACCATGTAAGTAACATAAAGTTGGTCATACACTTGATTGAGGAATCGAAAGTATCCATGTCTCCATTTCCTAAAAATTAGAAAAGAACCAAAAACACCACAAAATCCAACTATAAATCCAACCCCCATTCCAAGATATAGTGATTCTTCATCAAATTCATCATCTTCGTTGATCCTATGTTGCATTGCATTCACAGGATTTTTTTTCATGCTACACTTTGAAAGTGGAGCTCCACAAAGTTCAGGGTTCCCATTATAGCTTGATACATTGAAACTTTGAAGTTGAGTCCCTATTGGAATTTGTCCAGAAAAATTGTTGCATGATAGGTTCAAGTAACTTAGAAAAGACAAGGTAGCCATGTTTTATGGAATTTCACCAAATAGCTTATTATTAGAGACATCAAGAGATTCCAGATTTTTCATTCCTCCAATAGTCTTAGGTATTGTTCCAGTCAACTGATTATATGATAAATTCAATGTTTGAACTTTAATCAGCCTAAATAATTCTGAGGAAATCTCTCCATATATTTTGTTAGTTGAACGGTCAATAGTTCGTCGGTTCAAATCAATTTTAGATTCATAAACTTGTCCTTTTGTATAGTAATCAATATTGCCATGTTCAACAAAGAGAAATCTGAAATAGTGATCTGCTATCATTTTTGTAGTGTTATACGCAATTTGTGGAATTGATCCTGAAAGTTTATTATAAGAAAGATCCAAGTGAATCAAAGAAGAAAGAAGGAATAGTTGTGGTGGAATACTCCCCTCAAATTTATTAAATCTTAATATCACCACTTCTAAGTTTTTGGGCATGTTGTTTGGTATAGTTCCAAAAAATTTATTTTTTTCAAGGTCTATAAGTATCAAATGCGTCCACCTTGAGAGATTGTCAAGAACTTCACCGACTAAATTATTATTCCACAAGCTGATAAAAAAACAAATGTTTCAAGTTCTTCCAACCATGTGGAATCGATCCTGTGAAACAGCACCAGTGTAATAAGGGCTTTTGGCCCCGGTTATTTTTGGCATTCTGCCTCGGTTTTAGAACCGAGGCATATTGGGGTGAGGCCAAAAGGGGGTGCCTTTTGGCCTCGGTTATCACCCGAGGCGTAAAAACACTTTTCGCAGAGCCTTTGGCCTCGGTTATGGTAAGAACCGAGGCCATATACCCCGTCACTACCCACCAGCAACCATCCATCATCGACAAACCCATTCTCAACAAACCCATTGGCTGCTGCGTCATGGTCCGTGAAGAAAAGATGGTGGTTGTTGCAACTGTTCCGTTTGCGTGCTCCGTTGTAGCTGCTGGTTCGCGCGAAGATGGACGAGAATGAGGGTGCAGGTTTGTGGTTGCGCTGCTGCAGGTGGTTCTTCTGCAGGTTGGTGTTTCCGGCGTTCGTAGAGGTGCGGTGGCACCACCACGCAGCAGTTCGCATCTCCATCGCAGCTGCAGTAGTGCCGCCACCGTTCACGAACCATTCTGCGCAAGCCACCACGCCGGAAAACGCTGCTGGAGCGAACGGCCACCGCGAGTTCTTCTTCCTCCGCGAAGCAAACTGGCGCGCCTCCATTATAGCATCTGCACCGCACCACCACAGTTCAGTCACCATCTCCGTCCACTCAAGGAGAAGAAAGGGAAAGTGAAGGAAGGGCTTCGCGGAGAGAGAGAAAGTGGAATTGCAGAGGCGGCGCGGGGAGGAAGAAGGGTTCGCGAATTTTGAACCCTAAATAAACCCTATGGCTTCGGTTGTTAGAGGAACCGAAGCCATTGACCCCCTTTTGGCACCGGGTCTCCTTGGACCGAGGCCTATACCTTGACTTCGAACCATTTTTTGGCTTCGGGTCCTACTGGACCGAGGCCTATACCCCTCTTTGGCACCGGTTTTGAGCGAACCGCGGCCTATACCCCTCTTTGGCTCCGGGTATTTGGAGAACCGAGGCCTAAAACTTGGCTCTAATTGCAAAAATGCCACCGCGCCATTATATGCTTCGGTTCCTGGCCAACCGAGGCATATAAGGCGAGGTAAAATGGGAATTCTGCACTAGTGCAGTTATGAGATAAATCCACATATTGGACCTTTGGGGATAAATGCGGGACTGTTCCTGTGAAATTATTATGGCCTAATGATATGCTATAAGAATTTAGCGAAAAGTTGGATATGTCTCCACTAATGCAGTTGTTGGATAAATTGATCATATCATCAATACCAGCTATTAGGCCCCAAAACTTTTCTTGTTCTACAAATGAAATTTTTGAGCTCGACATCGACAAAATAGAAAGTGACTTTTGAGTATATTGTACCAGAAAAGGAATTAGAGCTAAGGCTTAGGGAAACCAAATATGTGAGATTTCCCAAAGTCAAAGGAATGGAGCCAGAAAACATGTTGCCCGATAAATCAATGTATTCCAAATATGTGAGATTTCCCAAAGTCAAAGGAATGGAACCAAAAAACATGTTGCCTGATAGATCAAGGTATACCAAATTTTGGTAGTTGAAAAAACTTGAAGGTATTTCACCATATAAACTACTGTCTTTAAGATCAAGATGAGAGAGATCATGACTGAGATTAAATAACCAATGTGGCAATTCAGAGTTAAAATGGTTATGAGAAAGATCAAGAGTGACAAGTGAAGCAAGATTCACATGCTTTAAAGATGGACTTCTGTTGGTTAGTTGACAATTGCTCAAGTATAGATATGATAATGAAGGAGGCATAGCTAAAAGCCAGTTGGTTTCTTCGTGAAGATCAATTCCGCTAAGGTCAAGATATTTCAAAGAATGAAGTTGAGAAAACCTTTGAAGATCAAACAACCAACGCAATGATTTTGAGGTGATATAGTTGGCTGAAAGATCAATAGTTACAAGTGAAGTAAAATTCACATGTTTAAGAGACGAAGTGATGTTTAGTCGACAAAAAGGTAATCGTAAATCGAACAAAGAAGGGAGCATAACCAACGAATGAAGCCAATTGGTAGCATTACGAAGATTTATAAAACCAAGATTAAGGTATCTCAGCGAAGAAAATTGAGAAAGCCAAACAAGATTGTCCATGGAAATATCATAATTATCATATAAGTCAAGATAATGGAGGTTAGAGCCAAATATGACATCATTCTGAACTGGTGGAATGCTAATAACATCAAAGGAGTTATAGCTCAAATTCAAATGATATAGAAATTGAAGTTCCAACAAAGATAACTTGATTTCACCTTCTAGATATTGTCCGGATAGATCAAGTTTTGTTACTCTGCTTGTGGTATTGTCACAGTGAACTCCTTTCCATTCACAGCAGTCTTGTTCACTCGACCATGTGACGAGGTTGTTGGATGGATCAATAATACCCTGTTTAAAGATTTCCAACGTTTGCTGGTCCTTCTCATTGCAGCGAACTTGGTTCAGATTGTTGCACACAATCTTTTGTAATGTAAAAGCATAAATAAGTAAAAGCAAAAGAACTGGAAATTGTGATATAAAGGTCATCTGGATTGGTAGAAGAGAAGAAAGATTAATTCAAACGTGAATGATGAATGACTCTAGTCACTTTGCTGAATGGAAATGTATATTTATAAAGATACTTGGCTTTTCACGAATCCCTTAAATAAGGAATGCACGAAAACTTTAAATTGTGAAATTTCTTTGAAACTTCTTCACCACTCGAATGCTGACTTTGGAACTTTAATAGAAACAAACTGGAAAAAAGAAAACACACATATAATTTTGGGAAAGAAAACTTTAATCGCTTTGGCAAATTTTCATTGACCTCATTAAAAAGTAGATTAACTAGGAAGTACGTTAAATTTGTTCTTTTCTTTTCTTTATCAATTTTTTTTTTATAAATGAAAATTATATTATAATTTACTATACAACTCCCTTTGTCATATATGACATTTGTTGTATGTAAGATATTTTATATGACTTTCATTTAAGAAAATGATAACTGTATAGTTAATTTAAGAATGAATAATAAATTTTTAAAATAATTTCAAAAATAGTATAATTATTATAGTTTTATTTGTATTTCTCCAAATTATGCAATTAACTGATAAAACAAAACGATTTCTAAACACATGTTTTCAAAAACGAAAAGTTTTAATTTTACTAGTGAGAATGCTTTCTTTCGCACGATTTTTCAACTGTTTCAAATTTATTTTGATTTACTTTTAAATATTTTTAATTTTTTAAAATATTTTAGTTTGAATTACAAATTTAAAATATAGATAATTTAATATTTCATAATAATTTAAATATTTTAGAGTAAGTATTTAATTTTTATTTAATAAATACAGAAATTTTAAATTTTTTAGTTAATTTAATTAATATTTATGGTTTTTAATCTAAACAATAAAAGTAAAGGAAAATTAATAATTAATCAAATGATATAAAAAAGTAAATGATTGAATATATTAAGAAAGTTAGTGTGTATTTATTTAATTATTTAAAATTAACTAAAATAGTGTGCATTGATAATATTTTATTGTTTAAAGAAATGATTATTTTTATTAATATCATATATTTTATAATATGTATTACAAAATAATATTTTGCTTTTGTTATATTATTATATTTAATAGAATTGTTAGAAATTTTAAATAAAAAATACTCAAGTTTATATAAAATTTTAATAAAGTTACTTTAAAATATTGTTATTATTATCAAGTTACTTCAAATATTTACTTTAATGTACAAAAATACAAGACTAATTAAAAATATATTTCAAAAGTTTATCGAGACCAAAAACACTTGTGCTAAGTCAAAGGTGACCTCTGTATTTCTTATCTGCGAGTGTATGGATTGTTTTCTTTGTTAAGAATCATCTTCTCAAATTTTGGCCTATGCAAATTTTTTATTTCGTTGAACAATTCAAACTTATCCTATGATTCTTCACATTGTAATAATTTATTCCTTTTTTTCCAATGCTTAATCATATGTGTCACCTCAATGTCAGTTTCAATTTCTTATGTTATGAACAATATTTTGATTTACAACTTGAATTGAACGTCGATAGTTGACTTCTTTACAATCTTTGTAGTTAAGTGAACATATAAAACAAGAGAGTATTCGAGCGTTAGAACATTTATAAGACTGAATGGAACCAATTTAGTTTCACAAAGATTGCCAAAGAAAGTCCACTACAAACTTCAAACTACAACAAAAGATTATTAGAGCTAAACATCTAAGACAACTAAAATATGCATATAGAACTCAAATGAAACCATGGAAACTGAAAGTCACAAGTAAACCAGTAAAACAAAAAATTTATGCAGTGACAATGTAGAGTTTATGTGAAAAATGCAAGACATGGTCGGTTTTTAATGCAGAATGAATGTAAGGCCCACTTCTTTTATATGCCTTTTATCTTAAAAGTTGTCCCAAACCGTTGGGCCTTAGGGCTGGCCCAAAAGGGGAAAACAGACCCTAAGTCTGTCCTAACCACCTTTTCCCCTCACTTGCTGAAACAGATCTCCCAAACCCTTTGAGCAGCCGCAATCACCTTCGCTAGGGTTCAATCTTTGGTCTCCGCCGCGCTTGTTTGAGCCAGTTCCGTCCCGCCTCGCTAAACTGCTCTAGGAGCTGCTGTAGTCCTTATTCGTGCCCAAGAACCCAGCTGTTAGCCCTTTTTCCAGGTACAGGAAGTTAGGGTTTCGAGTTATATTGTTTGTGGACTGTTTTTGAGTTTGGTTGTCGTTGTATGGATGAATCATTATTTTGGATGCGTGGAGTTCTTGGCAGGTTTTGTTGGTTTGGAATGATACATCTGTTGCAGGCGAATTAGGGCGAGAACTGTTAATCTCGCCCAGGCGAGTTGGGCTCGCCTAAGCGAGTCTGACGAAGGCTCGCCCACCCCTTTTTCGCGAAAAGTCGCCCAGGCAACCTGCTCATCATTTTGAGCGAGCGAACCACTCGCCTAGGCGAGAGGGATCTCGCCTAAGCGAGACCCCGTAGTGGTTCCTGTTCCTTGTTTCGAGCCCTCGCCTGGGCGGAGGGGGACTCGTCTGAGCGAGACTGTCTTGCCTAAGCGAGGCCCTCCCGCCTGAGCAAGGGGTTGGGCAAGACAGCGTGTGGTTTAGTTGCTTTGTTACCTTCGGATGAGTGGTAATTGCTTGGGTATGCTTGTATGTTGAGACGTATGTACATATATATATGATGGATCGCCATGTGTGTGTGACATGATTCTTGAATGGAATGATGGGTATTGTGGAAGTTCGACATGTGAGACTTATGAATGAGTTGGAACTTATGGGACATGTTATCGTTATGAGGTGAGGCCCTATACTCATGGAGGGGTGGTGATCAATGGTAAGAATTAAACATGCGATACGAATGAGGTGTTATTGTGTTGAGATAGACGTGGGAATGTGGGTATGATTGATATTCTCCTATTGTGGATTTATGCTTGTTGGGTCTGTGTCAGTGCGTAAGTCCTTGGGGATCTCTAGGTGAGATTCCCAGGGCTGCGCTTCAGTGGTCGGGACGTAATTCCATGGCCCTTGTTAGTGGGTGTCCATGGTGGTGCCCCATCTGTATAACTAGGTAAGGATTCAAGGTAAGGACTACATCTTGACACTCTAAGGGGCCAGTTAGTCTCACTTAGAGCGGACTGACTCCTGTGGTGAGAGTAGCAGGAGGCCTAAAATTCATTAAGGGCTAACCTTGTGGTGAGGGAGATTTGATTCATCGTAACACTTGTAACGCATAGCTCGGGGATGAGCAGCTCAGGGTCGAGCAGAGGTATCCACCACAAGTGCAAGCATCTGCTAAATCCGACTAAGTTATACGTATCCGGATGAGTCGAGTCGAGTCGTAGTGTATGAAGAGTCATAACGTGCTTGGGTGTTATATGGATATGGGATGATGATAATGTATTTGACTGTATGATGAATATGGGTTGGCTCTAGCTTACCTGTTTTGTTGCATGGTTGTATTGTATGTGGCTGTTCTTCTTGCGATGATCATCAATTTGATTGATGGGAGCAGATGGGTGAAGTTCTCGTGGTCAACAAGGGAATGGCGAGTCCGCTGCTTAGCCATCTGGGCTGGAGTTGTTTTATTCACGATTTCTTTAGGGCTACGGCCCCTGTATCGTTTTATGCTTTCCTACTCTACACTCTTTGATAGAATTGTATCTGGTTTATGTTGGCATCGTGGTGTTCCCAGGTTGTAGGGGTTGTGTTGAGGACCCCAAGACTACGCTACTATACTTTTATCGCGTGACGTTTCCTTTAATTTCGTCTAATAATTAAATGGGACGTTACAATGAAGTAATGGATTAATCGGTGATGCAAAACAGTTCATAATATAATCAATTGAATATAGAAATTGAAACGAGGCTAAATGATCAAGTATAAACGAAATTCGAAAATCTAAAACCTAGAACTTAACGAGAAAAACGAAAATAACTACCAATTTGTGAATCTATGTTTTCTATGTTTAATTTGAGAATTAAGAGTGCAAACATGTTCAGAAACATTAATCTAACCTAACTCAAGGAATTAGAACTCAAAGAAATCATAATTCTAACCTAAATTGCAAAATCACAGTAAAATTAGATTTTCTCGGTTCAAGAATATTTAAGCTTGTTCATCTCTCAATTTTACTTCTAATGGTCAAGTTTACATATGAAACTGTGGTGTATTTCTATCTTTTGAACACACTAGGTCATTAACATAATCCATAAACAAAACCTAGTAAAATATGGAAGAAAAACTAATCAAATCACATGTTTAAGATGAACTTGAACGAAGAGTAAAAAACACAACGTGAACTCAACTCGATCACATTTACATACCAAAATCAACAAGAGGAAGAATAATTAATCAGTAGGAATCGAAAGAAACATGAAATAAAACTGAAATATTGAATGTGGATTACAAAATCTTGGAGTTCTTAAATATATCTCACTTAGATCCTTGAGCTGCAAAGAACCAAAACTAGAGAAAACTAAAAAACTGTAAAAATTCTTTGTCAAATTCTACAATGTAAAAAATCTGACGAGTTATCTTCTTCTTTAAGCTATATGTACAATGCTTAACCCTCCTAGAGTCAACTAATAGTTGTAGTTAACTATTTTACATCCTACAACTATAAAAACCTACTTAACTAACTCAAGTTAACTAGCTTGTGATAACTCAACTTCTATATCTTTATATTGAAGCTTATTGCACTCCCTTAGCATGTTTTTTTCTTTTATCTTTCAATCTTAGCTTAGATTTATGAATTTTAGGTAGTTTTTAGCAGTTGCAGCACTGCCCGACAAAGCCTAACTACCGCCAGACACCAACTCCCAGTCACGTTACCGCCTAATGTTGCTAAACTATCGCCAGACGCTGCTAAACTACCGCCAGGTGCCAACTCCCTATCACATTGTCGCCTGGCGCTACCCAACTGCAAACCTGGTGCTATCCAAAAATACTGATTTTTTAGCAGTGACCTTTGCTAATTGTTTTGATCATAACTTTGTATATATATGTCCAATTGAATTGACTCTTTTTGCATGGGATTCTACACTCAAAAAGATTTAATTGAAGTGATAGAACACAATTTTTGGAACTTTGTACAAGATGCAATTTAAGTTACAAAATCGAAGACGTTAACAAGGATTACCTATCATCACTGTTTTAGTGTTTCTTTTATGTAGGGGTAGTTTTTAATTTCCTATGCTTTATTTTCATTCCTTTCAGACTTATATTGTGGGCTGAAGATTGAATGGCCCAAAAAGAGGGTAAAATTAAGTCACTTAAGCTCTTTAGAAGAGGGGAACAATAACGATAGAGATGAGAGTTTTTTTCATGTGTTTCTTTGCTTTTGAGGTTTTCTGTAATTGGTGGAGCTTCATGGAAACCCACCTTCAAATTTCCTTTGCAATGGACTATGGTTGATTCTTCTCATTCATCTAATCTCTATGCTTTCCCATTCTAAATTGAAGTAGACAACACCATGGGTAATGTAACGTCCCAGCCAAAAATTACTTATTTTAAAATAAAAAGAAACAAGAAATAATAATAAGACGCATTTATCATTAAGTACTATCCCAAAATGCGGGAAAATTTAAAACATTTAGTTCAACGCGCCAATTATAACAAAAGTCCACAACATTCAATTATTACAAATACCAACTGTTTATAAAACCATTACAAATTAGTCTATAAAATTTCCATAAATAAAACTAATATAAAAAGTCCTACAACTGGCCCTACTTTGACTCTAAGCATCCACATGCTCACCTGTATCCACATTTGCTCCCATGTAACAAGTTACATGATCATCGCCAAACACACACAGATAAAGTGAGCTCAAGTACAATAAAGATAAAGCAATTCAAATTATAACCCAGATTAGCACCCCCAATCCTCAGTTCCTCAACTTCCAAACCTTACATTGGACACCTCTTGATTTTATACCCTTTGGTGAGTACATAGATCGATCTTTTATGCACGAGTGTCTACTCGCCCCTCCGACTACAGGCCACCACCTAATAGTTCACACGCGGGAATAAATTGCCACGACCACAATCTGTGACACCAAGTGGAGTTCCCCAAAACGAACCGCAGTCTATAGTTATCCCAGAATACAAAACTCAACCAGTTGCACTAAAGAGGGCAATCTTCCAAGACCTTGCTGTACGAGCCACGATCTCGCACACTCCACCGGACTTCCTAAACCACCAGGCTACAACCTCGAGTGGCCACGTGCCACCCCAATAAAAGTTACACTCGTAACTAGGCCCCTAGCCAAAGCATTGCATCATGACCTTCATCCAAAGTTGTGTAAAAATCATCCTCACGATCCAAGTCTGCACCCAAAATTGCTTGGCGCACCTCTCACGTCGTTAGGCGAAATTTGGCTCTAGATCGCCTGGTGGGGCCCCTTAAGGAAGAAAAGGGCTGAGTATCATAATTCACTCTCTAGTATTGTGTAGGAATGTATATATTTACTCAAAAAAAAAAACAATAAAAAGAGATAAGAGTGAATTATGAATGAAAAAGAAACTTGGTGTATTGAGGTCTGAACTGTGAGGAATGGAGAGTATAATTGAAATTGGGTTTGAATTGTAGTTATGCTCTCTTTTCTAAGTTGTGCTTTTTGTGATCTTGAAATACCATTATTCTTGAAAGCCTAGCCTCATTACAACCTTGAAAAGACCTTAAGATCCATGCTGATTGTGTGTTTGTTGTTGAATTGTAAATGACTGACAATGTTGATTTGTTCAATTTCAGTGGAAAAATGAGAAAAACACATGCCTGTGAGATTTAAGAGAGAATTTCCTTGGTTATAATCACTTGTTCTTACAATTAGGTTTCCTGAAAAATTAGTCGCACTCTTATCCTACTGTTGTTTGATAATTGGATTCACCATTTGCTTCTGATTTTGAATCTGTGGTTTGGAATGCAAAAGTTGTCTGGACAGGAACTGTGAAAATGATTTCTCCATAACCAATTTCAGTTTTAGTTTTGAATGGCTGTTGATTTTGTTACTTTGCTTGAGGACAAGCAAGATGCTAGGTTGGGGGGAGTTGATAAGTGCCAAAATTCAGTAAAGATTCAT
>Ga0214543_1007534_pt1 | contig 18560 bp, 11 predicted proteins | sample CNSS2metaG_FD_160094 | JGI IMG/M metagenome (GOLD analysis project Ga0214543, IMG submission 160094) | Root nodule microbial communities from cowpea collected in UCLA plant growth center, Los Angeles, California, USA - CNSS2 | ecosystem: Host-associated > Plants > Roots > Nodule | place: USA...
ATATATATATATATATATATATATATATATATATATATATATATATATTTTCTCATCATAGACTTTATACTTAAACAAATACCAACCATCCGAGAGCAACAAAACAAACCAACCGCATACTGTCTCGCCCAGCCCCTCGCTCAGGCTGAAGGGTCTCGCCCAGGCGAGCCCCCCTTCGCCTAGGCGAGGGCTCGAAAAAGGGGCAGGAGCACACGCGGGATCTCGCTTAGGCGAGACCCCTCTCGCCTGGGCGAGGTGCTCGCTCGCTCAAAAGCCGAGCTGGTCACCTAGGCGATCTTTCGCGCAAAAAGGTTTTAGGCGAGTCCCTGTTCATCTTGCCTAGGCGAGACTGGCTCTCTTGGGCGAGATTAACAGGTCTCGCCATTGTTCTCCTGCAACAGTCGCACCCACCAATCCCAAAACCACACGCCAAAACATTTCAAGCACTCAGAACCTCGAATCAGCCGAAGACCCTCAACACGACCATAAAACAGTAGTAAAATGAAGTATACGAGTGGGTTCTAGCTTCCCTTACCTGGAAAGGGGATAAAAGGACTTTGGCAGCCAAGCGTGAGGAACACAACAGCTCTAGGAACGAACTACAGGGCTGAGATGAGAGTGGAACAGAACCAGAAAATGGAGTTAACCAAGACTCTTAACTGCAGATTACGAAAAAGTGATAAAAGGGAACTAGCATGAACTCGAAGGACACTTACATGGAGCAACGAAATCTCCTGGCTCAACGTAACAACGAAAGCAAAAACCCTAGCAGAGGGAGTTTGACTGCTGCGACTCAAGGTTCACTGAAAAGAGTGGAAGTATGAGTTAGGGCAACTAGGAGTGGCTTTATCTGCTGGGTCAGCCCTTAGGTCCACTTATAAGGGTAGCCCCTTTAACTTAGGACAGAAAAGAAACATCAGATTTTTAATGGTCTTACAAACAACATTTCACATTATTATCAAGTGTTATTTTAAATTAAATGACTTTCTCCACAATAAGCCTATCAATACAGTTTTATTTTATATTTTTCATACAAAATATACTTGCAGATTATTTATTATTTTTTAACTCAATCCCTGTAAACAAAAGTATAATTTGTACTTTATGCAAATAATTTAAAATTAAAATTAATTGTTTAAATAACGAAGAATTTTACATTTTTTATTTAACATTAACGCAGCGTTTGATAATATTTCAAAAACTATTAAACATAATTTATATGATATTTTAAAACTCGCAACTTGACTAACTTTTTAACGTTTATTAAATATTTTAATGATATTAAAAATATAAATCAATTATTTCATGTGCTACAATTGTTTCATGTTACATTTTAAAGTGTCAACTTGCTTTACATCAATCGAAGCATAAATAAATAAATGTATATGATGATGACCACTTTGCACATTGATTAAGAGTTTTATTTTTTAGTTTGTGAACAATCTTTTCTTTAAGTATGGGTTGAATAAGCGTTCATTATATTTAAGAAGGCCAATGGATCACGGGTATCTATCATTCAATAATGTTACTATAAAATAAAATATTTGGTATGATAGTAATTTATTTAATTTAAAAGAAAGAATGTGCATTATTTAAGTCCTTTGACAATACACATTTTGACAAGTTGTGTTATCATTAATCTAAAGTCATAAATGGTGTTCTAATTTTGTGTGATGCTACCAAAATATTAATTGATGTTCATGTATTGTAAATAATTGCTTGGAAGTTTCAATTGTTTTTCAATATCATGATTGAATTAATTAACTGTACATTTATGTTTGAAATATCTATTATATTATATTATGATGTTTCCAAACAAGTTTTTTAATAAATCTTAATTATATTTTCTTTAAAGTAGTAAATTACTTTATTAGACTAATCTAATGTGTGATCATAATAAAAAGTCCAAATAATTACAATTTTAGACACAAAATGTTATAACCGTACAAGAATAGTATTCCAACACACTTGATCTTTTGCTCATGTGTTAATTAAGATGACTGAAATAAGCCATAAAAATCAACTATCAATATTCAATTGGAGCTATAAATCAAAAGATCGTACATATAACTCAAGACAAATTAAAATTAACACTAATTTCGCATAAATGATCAAGAATTTTAAAAAAATAATAAAACATAAGTTTCTTCGTACAAGTGTTTTGTATGGCAAAAAATAATGGTAGCAAAGTGGGATAGATCATACGGACCGACTCACTAGGAAAAATGTGGGATTAACATTTTAAGCTTCCTGGCCTACTAAAGTCGAACCGCATAACTCATAGCTCGTGTGAGTCCAAAGCGAGACGGGGCGGGCTGCCACCTTCCGCATGGAGGCATCCTCCTTCTTTGTCAGTTCTCCAGATTCAACAGGGTTTCATTTTCCTCCTTTAACAATGCACAACTCTTTTTCTCGATCTCTTTAACCACATTCATTTAATTCTTCCATTTTTGTGTTTAGGTATGCAAGTCTTTGTTAAATTTGGAGAATATACATGATGATTATATATATTTGAAGTGACAAAACTTAATCTCAGATTAAGAAAGGGTTGCGATGGTGCAAGAAAAGTACAAAATTTGGAAATCGTGGGAGAACATTCAAATTGTTGTCAATATTTACCATGCATTTCAAATGTCAATCCCGATAAATTTTATGAATAAAACTCCTTCAGGTACATAAATTCAAATATTGGTATTTTTTTATTCTTTAAATTGCAAATGTGGAAAGTTTTGACTTTTATTTGTTAGATTTGTGCACTAGTACTACCACCTCTATATAGAACACAAACACCTTCAATATAGAATCGAAGTCTAAAATAAGGATAGATAGTGAAGCAAAATGTGAACTAACTTGCGAGCCTAAACGTATACGGGACAGACCATAACATTCAACTCGCTTTTTAAAAGTGAGACAAACCAATCCAACTCATTTTGCGGATCAAGTGCAAGATGGACCTAAACAAGTCGGACCAGTCCATATTATCACCTCAATGAACAACCGTGGAACTAGACTCGATCGTTTTCATCTAATCAAAGTATACACAACTTACAAAGCAACAACTATACTAACAACTACAACATACTCAATATGAAAACAAATCCAATCATGTTTTATCATATTTGGATTTCCTTTCCGTGCATATATATTTAATTTAAATTATGTTTTTACCATTTTAATCCTATTTGTTCCTATCGCACCAATAGTTTTATATTGTTTAGAAAACGAGGTCTGAGACGGTTTAAATACTCCTCCCTCCTTTCATCTCCTAAAATGTCTTTTAAAGACAAAACTGTAACAGAAGACTCCAAAGCGAACAATACCTCGTATCATATCCCGTAGGATGACAATACCTCATATCCGGTGGGACTAATAACGAAAATTAGCCATGTAAAAAAATTTAAATTTCTCTAGACTTATATGTTTCATATTAATAAATTAAACATCATGTATATGTTTTCAAATTAATACTTTTTTTTTTCATATTATTAGTTTAATCTAATATATTTCAAATACATATTTTATATAATAAATAACTCTTTTATAGTAATTAAATTTAATTTTTTTAAATATAATATTTTCATATTTAATAAAATTCTCAATTACATGGTTTATTTTACCCTATTACTAGTTTATTTTTTCTTTCTTTTTTAATTGCATTATAACTTGTCAAAGTTGTTTTTTTACCCTATAACTTGTTTAATTTTAAGTTTTACTAATAAAAAAAATATTATTTTTAATAAATATATATAGTTAAACTACAATGTTTGAAATTATTTCTTAATTTGTAAGAATTTTATACTTTATACTGGTTTTTTAAAAATATGTGAGATGTTCATTTTAAATTTTTATCACAAATGATTAAAGTGTAATATAATTTTTGTCTTTTTAGTTTATGTTTTTTATTTTTTTAATGTCAAACATTAATAATAATAATAGTTTATTTTATAAATTAAATTAAACTACAATAATTAATATTAATTTATATCAAATTTTTTTATTTTATTACTTAAATTAATTTAATTTAACTCATTATTTAAAAAACTGAAAACACAATAAAGAATACTTTTTATTTATTATTTAAATAAATTCTTTTTAGATTAAAAAAAGAAGAAAAACCAGTTAGTATTTAGTTTTCCAAAAATAAAATTACGTCTCTCTTGAGTCATATTTCCATTAACCTTGTTTAAAAGAAGAATGAATGGTTGTTTTCACTGCTTCCATTCCACTTTACACAGCTATTTCTCTATGACACAGATAAGCCTGATTTAATCTATTAAAAAAATAAGAAATTAATTAACCTTTAAATTAGTTTCTAGATACCAGTTAGGCACAGGCAGATCTAGCATGGACCACAAGAAATCTGAATAAGGCATAGATATTCTTCATTTTGGAAAAACTGAACAACATCTATATTCATCTGTAATGCATACTTTTACTACATGACTGCACTCATTTTTCTTCCTTTTTTTGTAACAAATATACAACAACAACAACATCCCTTAGTTCCTTGTAGCATTTTCAAAATTTCTAAATCACATGTTGGCAGCTTCCACAAAGTGAAATATTCCCAGATCAATTGTTTTCACAAATCAGTTCCTTCACAAGAAATTGGCCTCAAACTCTTCATAACAATCTCAACAAGAAAGAAAACCACTGAAGAAGTTGTTGAGCTATGCTGGAGACTCAATCATCTCACAGCAATGCAGAAATGTAGCAGAACATGACCCCTACTTTCAAATTAATGCAGGTAGCTGAGAGCAGTTTGAACATCCTTATCCCCTCTGCCACTGCAATTAACCACAACCTTAGTTCCATTTGGAAGGGTAGGGCAGAGTGTCTCCAAATATGCAAGAGCATGAGATGTCTCCAAAGCTGGAATAATACCTTCCAGCCGAGATAATCTCTGAAAGGCTGCAGATTACAGAACACCCCAACATGAGACACAGAAACTACATACAAGGATTAAAGCAACTTCAGCTTCTGATCTTGGAAAGTATAAGATACTAATAGCTCAACTGGCTCTATATAGCAGATCAGACAAATAATGGAAACAATAAATTAAGAATTTTGTAATGGAATAATGAAAATAATAGTTAACCAGGAATTGATTCATAACAAGTTAACAATGACCACTATTAACATATATTTGTATCTAAGCTAACAAAATGTTATCATGATAAAGGTAGAGAATATGTATAAGATCACTTGTTACAACTCTTTCTTAGACATCAAGACACGTCATTCTTCTCTTTCTCACTTCTGTCACATTTTGTTTTAGTTAAACCCTTATCCTGTGTATTTGAAGATTTGTAGAGAGTGAAAAGTGACAAAATCAAAGAAAAGAAAACCATGACAAACCAAATTTTAGTGTGACTAATTTTCTGCCAAAGATATATTATGATACATTTGACAAGACAATAAATGTACCTTCCAGTGCTTCTTCATCAGTAACACTATAGTATTCAGCACGCCCTTCATCTTTCAAGAAGCTGTGCTCTGGTCCAACTCCAGGGTAGTCCAACCTATACAATGGAAAAGGAAAACTCGAATGAACAAAACCTGGATAAACAGAAGAAAAAATAGACAAATATTAATCAGATGAATTACCCTGCACTGATAGAGTGAGGCTCAATTATTTGCCCATCGTCATCCTGCAAAACATAGCTCATAGCTCCATGCAAAACCCCAACTTCTCCTTTTGTTAATGTAGCTGCATGCTTACCACTTTCTAGGCCTAACCCTGCAGCCTCCACACCAATCAGTCTAACCTCTTCATCATCGATAAATTCATGGAAAAGTCCCATAGCATTTGAACCACCGCCAACACATGCTACAAGAACATCTGGCTTCCCACCCCACTTTTCCAATGCTTGTTTTCTTGTTTCTTTACCAATCACCGCTTGAAACTCTCTTACCATCATTGGATAGGGATGTGGCCCAGCAACAGAACCCAAAATATAATGTGTTGTCTCCACATTGGTCACCCAATCCCTTATAGCTTCTGATGTAGCATCCTTCAGTGTAGCAGTCCCTGAATGAACTTCTCTAACCTACAACACAAAATTACCTAACTAATGAGAAAACACATTGACAAACTAATAGCTGCTCTATGAAAAACCAAATTTATGTTAAAAATTGACAGAAATGGTATTAAATTAACTAGTAGTAAGATAATTTCTTGCATCGGATAAACCCTGCATCCTCAATAAGATGTCTTTTCAGAAATCAAGACCCCCATTTTGTTTCCTGTTTTAACTTTTTAACCACAAAATTTTCACCTTGTTTTCAATCAGATTCTTGTTCTCAAAGATTTGAGCAGGAAACACTTAAAATAACTTTTCCTTTTTTGTTTCCTCTGTTTCCTAAACAAATCTTTGAAAACATTAAAAATAAGGGGGCAGTTTTGTAACTAAAAAGTGGAAACAGATAATAAAAGTACAAATAAACACCCCCAAATGTATGAACATCTTTCTCTTCGTTCCCCACGTCGTAGGGCACTAGCCCCATTTACTAGACTCAACCAATGATTGCATTAAAACACCAACCTATAAAAGATAGGGAAGTACTGGTACCAAAGTTATCAACATACGATCGTTTTCTCATAAACATTCCCATTCCCCACCGAACAAAAACCAAGAACAAGCTAAGAACAACCAAGAAGCCATTAACGAACACACCTCAGCACCAAGAAGCCGCATTCTGAACACATTAAGAGCCTGTCTCTCCATATCCCTCGCCCCCATATATACCACACACTCCAACTCAAACCTCGCACACACAGTAGCAGTAGCCACCCCATGCTGCCCTGCACCAGTTTCGGCAACGACCCTTTTCTTCCCCAACCTCTTCGCCAGCAAAGCCTGAGCAACCGCATTATTGATCTTGTGCGCGCCGGTGTGGTTCAGGTCCTCCCTCTTCAGATACACCTCAGGTCCTTCCCCGTCACGCGCGTAGTGGCGCGTGAGCCTTTCCGCGAAGTAGAGGGGGCTCTCGCGACCCACGTAGTCCCGCAGAATTTCCGCGAGCTCCTTCTGCGAAAGACAGAAACTTTATCTTTTCGGGGATACCATTTTGCAGGTTCGGAGAAAATCGAGGTGGGACTTGGTAATTGAAGTGAGAGTAAGAAAGAGAGAAGAGAACCTGAAAATGTTCGTCGGAAGCGACGGAGTCGAATGCGGCCTCGAGTTCAGTGAGGGCGGACATGAGGGTTTCAGGGACGTACTTGCCACCGAACCGGCCGAATCGGCCAAATGAGTCGGGTTGCTGAGAGTGAACCGAACCGGTGTGTTGGTTCGCCATTGGAAGAACTGAAATGGGGATGAGAGAACGAATGAAGGAAGAAAATATATGGTCAAGAAGAAGCAAAGTTGTAAATTGCAATATACAATATAAGTTTACGGTGACATCTATATAAATTATTGATTAACATACTCACTTCGTCCATATGTCATAAGATTTTTTTTAGTTTCAATTAAATTCATATTTTTTAAAATGTATAACAATTATGTCCATTCCGTTAGTATAGAGTTAACGGAGTTAAGAATATGTCACTTGCTTCTCATTTTTTTGAATTTTTTAATTTTTTTTAATTTTTTTTTTAATTTTTATTAAATTTTTTAAATTTTTTTTGAAAATTATTCATGCCACGTGTCACATCAATATTATGCCACGTGTCAAGTTATTGTTTGAATCTCAATTTGGTCCATATATTTGTTATTTTAATTATATTTCAGTCCATTTTTTTTTTTTAATTTTCAATTTCAGAGAGATCAAATTTAACTTTTATATAAATTTTATAATGATATTTTTATTAAACATTTTAATAATATTAAGTTTATTTTATATTTTGTTTTAAAATTTTAAAATATTTATTTTAACTTGTTACAAAATTATTTTAAATAATTTATATACAAATGTTAGAGTTGGTTTAAAATTAACAATTTTATAAATTTAAATATAAAATTTTAAAACAATTTTGTAAAAAGTTAAAATAAATATATTTAAAAAAATTTTAAAAAATGAACTGAAATGTAATAAAAATAACAAATATATGGACCAAATTGAGATTCAGACAATGATTTGACACGTGTCACCTTATTGACTTGACACGTGGCACAATACTGACGTGACACGTGGCATGAATAATTTTCAAAAAAAAAATTCAAAAAATTCAAAAAAATTCAAAAAAATGTGGAGCTGACACGTGGCACATCTTTAACACTGTTAACTCTATACTAACGGAATGGGCCTAATTGTTACACATTTTCAAAATATGGACCTAATTGAGACTAAAAAAAATCTTAGGACCTATTTGAGATTTTTCAACAAAAACATGGACCAAAGGAGTATTTTAACCTATATTATTTTGCGTAACTGCTTTTGTAATGGATAGTAAATATTTTGTTATAATTTTATTCTTCCTCTAACACCCACTTTCTTATTTAAAAAGGATTGAGCCGGGTTTTATGAGAGGCATAGAGTTAGTCCATTTGTTTTCCAGGATTCTTTTTGGCTGTCCATATACTTTCACTTTGCTCTCTCAAATCAAAACATCTCACTTATTTCTCTTTTGTGTGAATTAGGAGTTGTGCTAGGGCAGGTGTAAAACTATCCTCCCTCTCCATTTCAGTTGTTTTGGTTTTGTCCAGGGTTCCTCTTTAGAGCCTTATTCTCGTTCTTGTGTGCATGCTTTTCTAGCAAGTCATTTTTCTAGTATTGAGGGAAGGAAAACTAGAATTTTTCATGTTTTTAAGTATCTGTCTGTTTTTAGTTCTATTTCATGCTTATAATGCTCGCTTGTCATTGTGATTGTCTGGAAATGTTGAAATGTTGTTTGGTTTTGAATGTCTGATGTTGCATGCGTGACCAGGGGAGGAACATGTTGTTTTCGTCCAAGTGAGCAACCCTCGTTTAAGCGAGAACATCAGAAAATTCTTCAGGTTTTTGCTCGAGTTGTCGCTTAAGCGACGTGCCTCAGTTTTGAGCGAAGAGAAATCTCGCCTAGGCGAGAAGTTCTCACTTAAGCAAGAACTCGTAAAACCTCACTGTGTTCCTTGTTTGCAATCTCGCCCAAACAAGAGCTTTTAGCTTGAGGTGAGAGGCTCGTGTCGCCTGAGTGTGAACTCTTTAGGTTGAGCGAGATTGACAACAAAATTGCCTTAATTACTTGGTTGTTTCCATGATTGATTGATTTACTCCTTAAAACATATAGTTTGATGTTATGTATGTTTAATGCTATGCAATGGGACTGAAATATGTTGTGCATTGGCATATGAGATTATAATGCTTGAGGTGACATATGAATTTGGTGTGTAAACATAGTTTTGGTATGAGTTAGACGTAATTCTATGAGTCTCTTGGTAAGATTTCATGATGGTATTGTAGTGTATATAATTAGGTAATGATTCAAGCAAGGTTGCATCTTGAAGCTCTAAAGAATCGGTTAGACTCACATAGAGTAGACTGATTCAAGTGATGAGAGTAGTAGGAGGTTCTAGTCTTTGGCAAGATAATGGCCCTAGACAATCATGGACTAACCTTGTGGGTGGTAGGGTGAAACTCATTGACAATGGCTCTGCAGGACAGTAGAGGCCACCACAAGTGCAAGCATCTAGTGAATCGGATCTTTTTATATTTATCCGGATAATTGAGTTTGACATTGTTTACCTTCATATGTCTTATGTACTTACTAAAATGCATGTTTAAAAATATGCTTGTATAGATATATGATGAAAATTATTTTTATCTTTAACTTACCCTTTACTTTTGTGTCTGTGTTTATGTTTGGTTTTCTTTTTGGGATGATTATCAAATCTTAGTGTAAGCAGATGTGGAAACTCTTGGTGATCAGCTTCCTGAATCCTTTATTACTCATGGTTTTCTTTGGTTATTGCTCATTGTTGAACCTTTCTCCTTGTGAATTGTTATTTTAATTTCATTGTTTTGTGAGCAACTTTTTTGTTGAGCCTTTCTCCTTGTGAATTATTTTAATTTCTTTGGTATTGCTCATTGTTGAACCTTTCTCCTTGTGAACTGTTATTTTAATCTCATCGCTCTGGGAGCAACTTTTTTAACTGTTTCATGTTTAGTTTATGTTCAAGTCATTATGTTGTGACTTTGGATATTCCTTTGAATATATCATGGATAATTGTAATGATTCATTCTTGTATACTTTAGGTTTATTGTTCTATTTTATACTATTAACATGCGACATTTTATTTATTAGAATTATTCTATCAAATTGGGACGTTACACTTGCAATACAAATTATTTTATTTTTTAGATTTTACAATTGTTTTTAATTGAATTAACTATATGTAATAATATTATAAAAAGTATTTATTTTTTAACTTATATATTTTTTAAATCTAATAATATTCATTTTTTTATCTTCTTATTATCATAATAAAAAATATTATATATATATACATATATTTCCACTAATAAAAGATTAATATGATTTATCTAAGATTTTTTATTATCATAATAAAAGATTTATTATTTAATATTATTTTATGGATAAATAAAATAATAGTAAAACTACATATTCAAAAATATGAATTTATCTAAAATTTAAATATAAATAATATTAAAAGTATATAATATATTTTATATCAAATTTTAAATTTAAATAATAGTATTTAATACTTTGTTATGCTAAATTTTATCGAATGAATTTTCTTTTGTAATACAAGCTTGCGACGAACAGGTGAATTCCAATATTTATTAAACTTCCATTTTTAATATTTTATAACATTCACTTACTTAGAAGAGTTAACTAAATTGGCTAGTTTAGTTAAAGGTAATAAATTTTTTAAGAAACTTAAATGCATTTTTTTTTCAAATTATCAATAATATTAGAGTGATATATTTTAGTTTTAATTCTTTTCAACTATTTTACGAGCTCTTAAAAAAAAACTTTCTTACCGATACTATAATGTGAATTTTATTGATATGTCATATAAAAATTGACAAAGACAAAGTTAAATTAAACTGGCAAAAAAAGTTTAAGGCATAAATAAATGTAAGAAAAACTAAATGAAATGTGAGAAGTCTAAAATAATAATTTGATTATATACATATAGAGAAAGTTGGTGGAATGGGTTTGATTTGTAGAATATGTTTGATTGAATTGACTGTTCCAATATTTTTTAAATGGATTAAATCAAATTAAAAAATAATGATATAAATTAAAGTGTGTTAATTTTAACCTGACCTAATTGACATTTGATTTAAATGAACTTATGATTTACATATAATTTCATTTAAAAATATCATTATATCTTAAATGACTTCATTTGCTCTGATAAGAATTAACGGATACCTAACAAGTTTAACATTCTTTATCAACATGTAAGAAGTGAAAGTAATTCTCATATCAATTAGAGGAATTTTACCACATTCAACAAAATCTTCTTCATACATAAATTCAAGAGATCCAAACCCTTGTCTTATCATCATGTTTACACAAACAAGTTATATCAACTTTGTGAAACTTTAGTAATTAAAGTATAATAATCGTTAGAATAAACATGCATTTAAGCCATGAGATTCATTGCAATGTTCAATGGTGTTGAGAATATTACTTAATATCTTTTTTTATTTAAATTAGTTTTTAGAAAATATTTCAGTTTTAGAGATATGTTTCAGTTTTAGAAATTTGTTATTATTTTAGATCAGGAGTGAGATATTCTAAATATTCTATACTTATATTTGTTATATTTTGCTCTATATACAGAGTATATCAATAAAATACAAAAACATGTTCCTCCGTATAACATATCACATATATCTCTCATATATCTCATATTTTTTATATTTTCAAAAGCCCTGAAAATCCCAGCAACTAATGACAGTGCCATTTACTATGATTTTGCTTTGCTCTCTCTATAATATTATCATTTACAATTACTCAAACGTCTCATGCTTACTATTTCTAGGTTCTAAAGAAACACTGGAACACAACTTCACCTACATGTATAGTATAAAAAGAATATGTTCATATGATCATCAGTTTTGAACTAGTTCAACCAAAGCACAAGCACTCATAGATTCAGAGCAAGACCATACATATATCATATGCAGTAAGTTGGAACTTTGGTGGATCGATACACAAAGGTCCTGACATTGTGTGAATATCCTGATGGGTGATTGTAGCTGAATTTGACTCCCAAGTTGCCCTCACCAAGTTGAGTGCATTGTTCATGGAAACTACTGATCGGTCGAGCTAGACACGCGTCCCAACGATCACTCTCCGGCATTGTCTCGGCCACTGTGTATATCCCCTTGGCATCTGTGAATGCCTGATAGTTTAGAACTTCTCCAGACCTGGTAATGCAAAGAACAACAACCTCAGCACCTAAATCATAACACTAAAGTCAATTACTTTTTGTTAAGAAAAGGAAGTAATAGTCTGATAGTATGTCAAAATAAGTTAAAATTGATATGTGGAAATTGCATTTTGATTTGTGAGTTGCAGCAAGATTTTAAAATGCACCAGTAAAAGGAATCCTGTGTGAAAATCAACATAGATCGCATTGCAAGTTTAAATACTTCTGAGTGATAGATAATGAAGTAGTTAAGTTAGAAAATGGTGAAAATAACACTCATAACAAAGGGAAATACAACAAGAAACTGTAAGGGAGAAATATGCATGAATATACTTCACCTTCTGTTAGAGACAACATTAAATTAGGTTGCACAGAACCAACATTAAATGTTGTCTTAAGTTTATTGCACAGAACCATGAGACATCAGTGCAAAAACAAAAGGATCTTCAGGATAAAAATAAGGGATTTTAGATCATCAAACTTTTGAGAAAACGAGTTTAAGAGACACATATTTGCTACAAAACCTAAAAAAGACAGCTAAGAGTTTATTCCTATGAGTTTGATCTTCATTCCTACAAAACCATAGAAACTTTGACTGCAAATATAAGGTTTTTGGGTCAGCCGCCACTGCAATTCAATTGTAACCATATATATCCATAATTTCCTACAATATCAAAGATCACAACAAAACTGCAACTGCAACTGCTACAACAATTTAAAACCTTGGTGTTCTTTTGTTGTATGACAAATTTACTTCGCTGGGTCAAACAACCTGAAAATCAAGGAAACAATTTGAAGAGCTACACGGTTAAGACGCTAACAACTAACCACACCACTGATAACACGCACAAGTAAATTTTCAACCCAGTTAAACAATCGGTGGAGAGTGAAATGACTTAATTACAACAACAAAAGACAAACAATTTTCATCAAAAAAGGAATACACCATTCCAGAAACTCAATCAAAACGCAAAAATTGAAACAAAACGCATATTAAAGAGAGAGAGTGAGAGGAAAACCTTCAACCACATGATCTTCAGGTCCAAGAGAAGAATCTCCACAAACATCACAAACAACTCTTCCATGGATTTCACCAGTCCAAGCACTCACACCCAAAACAAAAAGCAAAAGAATCAAACCCATCACCGTCTTTTGTGTTTCCATGGTTGAGATTGAGAAAAACAAAAAAAAATGGCACCTTTCTCAGAGAAATGCTTTTGGGTTTAGGGGTAGTTTTCTTTTAACTCTAAACTGCATTGCATTGATATTTCCACCGACACAATAGGTGAAATACTGAATGAATAAGTCCAATGCCCGAGTCGACCGGAGTAGGGACTGAATTGTCATTATGTAAAAGTTCAGGGGCTAAAGTGGGAAATAAAGAAATTATGCCCATTGTTCTGTGTTCTATAAATACCAACTAAACTCTTCACATGTACTTGTGTTGTGACGCTTCTAAGAAGGTGACTGGGGGGGACTGGTACTTACCGATACCCTTTGTCATGATGTATTGAGAATTTCTTTTGATGCATTGAAAATTTCTTTTAATGTGTGTTTGTTTTATTGTTTGCGTGTTGCGCGCTTTGGACAAGACTAACGTTGTTATTGATTGTTTTTTGTGTTTGTTGTTCGTGTGTATTGTTAGCTAGGAGGTTCGATTTTTCTTTTCTTTTCAACAGGGTTGTTTTAATTAAAGTTTCTGAAAAGTGAAAAATGAACTGGGCTGGATCTTAAAGGTAGCAACAAATCAAGTCAAGTGATTTGCTACCAACGTTAAAACGACGACAAATTTTGTGTTACTCTTCTTTCCCTTTTGTTGCTAATTGCTCAGTTCTCTGCTTAACTTCGATTGCAGAGCCACTGGCAGAAAAACGATAATTCTCGAACCCCTCATAGACGTGCCTTCCTTAAATGTTTTGTTTTTGGGTGGTTGAAAGTTAAGCGGGTGCTGCTTTAAGGAGTTCATCTTCGGTATTATCCAGTGCCCTTTACCAAAACTAGGGAATGCTGAAAGATGTGGTTGAAAGTTAAGAGTTCCCTCTCTAGTGTTAATGAAGTTGTAGCACCATGTGTTCTAGCCTTATTAATCCTTAATGAGATTGGATATTTAGACCACTGTGAATATCTGTTATATGCTCATTTGCTTGAGGAGGGTGGAAATATGGGCAATTGTGTGATGTCAAAACGTGATGTTTGTGAGGATGGCTGAGCTTTGAAGATCACTGGAATAGTTTACTACTTTCTGATAGTGTAAGCACACCTGGACTCAGTAAATACTTGGTATACTATACTATCAAAATTAGCATTGGTCTTACGCAAAAAGTGCTGCAGAAAATGGAACAGAAGGGAGGTGTGCTTCTACAAAAATATGAACTTGGTAGGTTGCTCCAGAAGCAATAAACAGAAAGGGTTATGATGGGACAAAAGCCGATATTTGGTCATGTGGGGTAATCTTGTTTTGTTCTGTTGGCTGGTCATCTTGCATTCCATGATTCAAATCTGATGGAGATGTACAGAAAAATCAGTAAAGGGGTATTCAAATTGCCTAAACGGTTTGCACCAGATGTCCGTGATTATTTTCAGAATATTGGATCCAAACCCAAAGACCAGGATATAAATTGCCAAAATTATGAAATGTTCTCAGTTTGAAGTGGGATTGGAGAATCCTGCTATTACTTCAACCGAAAACCAAGAACCAGCTCCCCCGAATGATGATTGAATACTTGAAGCCTGCAAGAATGATGGTCCACCTATTGCAGAGTCAAAATGAACTGACCACGCCTTGCCAGTTGAATGCTTTTTCTATTATCTCCTTCTCTACTGGGTTTGATTTATCTGGTATGTTTGAGGACACTGTTCCCATGAAAGAGATGCGGTTCATGTGAAATAAGCCTGCTTCGAGTATAATCTCTAAGTTGGAAGAAATTTGTAAGAAGCTTTGCTTGAAAGTAAGGAAGAAAGAAGGAGGCTTGTTGAAGTTGGAGGGCTCTAAGGAAGTCAGAAAAGGGAATTTAGGTGTTGATGCTGATATTTGAGATTACCCCACACCTCCACATGGTGTAACTTCAAAAGTCCAATGGTGATACCATGAAGTATCAGAAGCTTTTTACACATGATATCAGACCAGCACTTGAAGACATTGTTTGGACATGGCAAGGAGAACAACCACAGCAAGAGCAACAACATCATGAACTAGTTCAGGAAGAGCACCAACCTTCTCATATCGCTTAGTTTCCTCATGAACAGTGAGGGCAATATGCCTGAGGATATAGGAATATTGACTCTCATAATCAAGCTCAATGTCGCTTATACCTTTTCCTTTTTTGTGGGGAGTATAATGTGTTGTGTTAGGGTGACTGACTAATGTTTAATTTAAAATCTATCGATTTTTTTTTTATATCTTTTGATGGGAAAAGTTTGTTTTTTTTTTCAATTTGATGGCTACCATATGATTTTCAAGGTTTTAAATTCTAGTTAATATTGTAGATTCATTGTGATCTTCAATGTTTCGGAAATTGCAGACCAATGCAATTACCATTGTAGCTGTTTTGGTCATAAAATCTTTGGTTGTTGCTGTTACAATTGCAGTTATGGTCCTTTTATTGAAGTATTTTCCAGAGGACGGTATTGTTTTTTGGTTTGGTGCTTTGGACTTGTAGGTGAGGGTTGGGTTGGGGTTTACAAGTGGAGGGAGATGGCTTAATCTGTTTTTAATGTTTGGTACTTTGGATCTGTTTTCTTGCTTTCATATATATAGGCCACATAAATTGGGTGACATTTATTGCCCTTTATTGTCATGAATGAAATTCCCTATGAGGATTTATAATATTGAAAGTAGTGCACTGAATTCCCTTGAGGAGAAATGAAATCTGAGGGATGTTCTTCTGCAATTTGTTGAAGTATTGTGCCATGTAGCATCCATTATGAGTCCTAATGGTATGCGTCTAGCAAAATTGCAAAAAGATTCTACTGATTCAATTGTCAATTTATGAAGTATATTGTGTCATAAGCAGTTTGGTTTCATTTGTGTCATGAACTGGTATAGTATAAGCATGACCCTTAAGATCGCCTTCCTTAATTCTTACCATGGAAGCATTTCGAGTCATAGCTGTGCAAAATCAACTTACCAATTATGGAGTTTTGCCACTAGGATTTTCCTTATGGGTCCTCCTCTCCTCCACAAGATTCATATATTAATGAGACATAGACCCTTTTTACCATCGGACCTGTTACTTTTATCCTAATTACTGTTGATCTTGTTGGAAATGATTTTTTGTCACCATAAGATTCAACAAATAGGATTTCAGCTTCTTTGTTCTTGATTAATATCTCAGCTAGAAAGTGGGAACACTTACATCAAATATTACTTTTCCTTTTTTGGTGACATGTACTTTGATGACTGATTTGGTGCCTTGAGGCTGTTTTTATTACTCCTGTTTTAGTTGAAAATATAAAATTTATGTTTGATGAATCAATTAAATATGTGAGAGGAAGTGGTTTCTAAACTCAAATTATGAGTCATTGATATTGATATACCTGACTTGTCATTTCTAAATATTTGAGAAATACCATGAAATAATTTTAAGTAGATCGCTAAATTAGATATTTACCATGTGCAGAAGGGCGTTGGAAAAGATTGTCCCCCTCCCTTTTCATGTTCTGTTGGCAGGCTCATATTTTATGAACTCAGGTGGCAATGTTCACACTTTTGGATTTTGGGTTGAGCTCATTGATCCCCTCATTCCATCCAATTTCCTTTCATTGCTCCATTGTTTTCACACTACATATGCAGTAGGTACCATTTCAGAGAGTTAGTTATAGCAAATTAGACATGATTTTGTTAGGTACATATTGTTTCACCACAGTCCCATCAACAACATCAGCATACCCTTCTCTACCTCTAGGATCCTACTTTGATATGCACAAGCCACTTCTATATTCCAAACCATCCAAATTCACCTCTCTTGTAATCAATGGCCACAGAAGGATGTAAGTTGCATTGTTCTTATCTTCCCTTTCCATTAATATCCCTCTTCCTTACTCTTAAAAATCTAACCATTAAACTAAATTTGCAGTTGTGATCTCTTTGATTTGCATCAGGAGCAAGTCCCTTATGAAGTGGCATGGTCTTGGCAAAAGGAAATTGTCAGGGACAAGAGGGCACAGATTGAAAAGGAAGAAGATTGTAATGACACCCTTATTATTCTACAACACCCTCCTGTCTATACATTAGGCACTGCTAGTACTGTGGAGAACCTCAAGTTTGACATGAAAAATGCTCCTTTTAATATTTATCGCACTGAGCGTGGTGGAGAGGTTACATACCATGGCCCTGGTCAGGTGCTTGCACTAAATCACTTGCTACAGTTTAGATACCTATTTTTATTTATTTTGTATAGCAGTTCATAACATAACTGTGCTTTGCATTACAGCTAGTCATGTACCCAATTATCAACCTCCGAACGCACAAGATGGATCTTCATTGGTACCTTAGGACTCTTGAAGAGGTTGTCATTCGTGTTCTTTCTTCAACATTTTCAATTCAGGCTTCTACGGTGGAAGGTTTAACTGGTGTTTGGGTTGGTAAACCTCTAAATCCTATTTATATAACACATAGTTTCGTATTTTTTGTTCTGCACCACCTGCCCTGATTCTAAATTATCTTGGTTATTACACATTAGCAGATAATAATTGTTCTGCCTTGGATTGTATTGTTTAACTCTAAAGTATTTTCACATATGATCCAATAAGACCTTTCTCTCTTAGCAATAATATTGGTGTCGATTTCATGTGACATTCCCTCAGGGATTTTTGAGATGATAAGTTTTAGTATCATCCATAAATTTCAAATTAAATCAAGATTACAGACAGTTACATTTCTAGTATTCAGCAAAACGGATGAGACTTGCTGCTGTGAAATAAGATTATACAACACATTTGATTATGCTTGTGAGTTTGTGATGATTCAGATATCCAAATTTCATATGACATTTCATATGACATTTCCCGAGGGATTTATTTGAGATGATAAGATTTTATTTTCATACATAAATATCCAAATTAAATCAAGATTAGTAATGCATTACAAATTAAATAAAAAATTATGCTTGTGACTTTGTGATGGTTCAAATAATTTTTCTTTTACCTTGGTAATGCATTACAGGAAATGAGAAACTGGCAGCTGTTGGCATCAGAGTGTCTAGCTGGATAACCTATCATGGCTTGGCACTT
>Ga0214543_1007540_pt1 | contig 18557 bp, 13 predicted proteins | sample CNSS2metaG_FD_160094 | JGI IMG/M metagenome (GOLD analysis project Ga0214543, IMG submission 160094) | Root nodule microbial communities from cowpea collected in UCLA plant growth center, Los Angeles, California, USA - CNSS2 | ecosystem: Host-associated > Plants > Roots > Nodule | place: USA...
TTCCCTCTTTGTGTTTTTTTTTTTTTTTTTATCAGAAATATTTCCTCTTTCATGTTCAGGCACCTTGAAAAACTTCCCAAGGTAGTACTTGGCCACGAGGAGTCACACGCAGTGTTACATGCTCAGAAATTGCTCACAATAATACTTTATTCTGGTCCTCGTCTATTAGTGGCTCATCTTCGGTCTCCTGTACGTGCTTCTATAATAGTTGCACACATTCTTTCTATACGACTATTATAATTTCTCCTGTTTTACATTCATGATTTTTTTTGTTTCTTTAGATATGGTTATCTTGTTTTGGAATAGTGGAAGAAACTAATTAGTCGTACAGGGTAAAAAATGGTGTATATTCTAAATTGTAATTTATTTTTTCTTTGGTAATGAAAGAAATCATTAAGATAAAAAAGAAAAATACAAAGGGAGGATAGAATCTGCGAGGACTAAAACTGGCACAGCCAAAAGTAAACTGATAAGAAAACAGAAATAAAGAATATGCAGAGTAACATGTCAATCTAACAAGGATATCCTCCCAAAAGACCATATGTAGAACACCATGAAGCTAGAAAATCTGCTCTATCGGAAATGAACTCACTAAGAGATTAACATCCCAAGGAGATTCTCACATTTCTTTCCAACCAAATATTTCAAAGAACTGCAACCTGAGAACACTGCCAAAGCTTTTCTTAAAAGACTGAAAGTCAGAAAATTCCCTATCACTTTTCTTAAAAGTGAAAATCCTAAGATATAATTGAGTGAGTTAAAGAATAGAATTGAATAACAGGAGCTTTGTGAAATAGAGAGAGACTACAAAGTCTAGGAAAAGCCATTTATATGCCAAAGCAATATTTTTAGATGCCAAATTATATGACCCAACCTCCTTTTTTTGGGTGTACAATAAACTTCCCTAGTACCTAACTAGGTGTAGTTGTGTTAGTTCAAAATATTATTTAATATAAAGATAACATCAATTGCACCTGACAAGGCATCTATATTATCTTGAGAACTATGATTTTATTGCTAGAATATGTTTAAAATATCTCATAAATAAGCTTTTTTCTTTTAGAATATTTAAGTGTATTTTATCTTGGGAGTCGTTTTTTAATTTCATTATACTTCATTACTGGCTTCCTTATTTAATTAGTTTTAGTGTGTTTCTTTATAGTAATCTTGAAGGTTCAAATGAATATCTGAAAAGTATACCATTATTAGTCTGTTGGAATATTTTAGATGATCTTTTTGGAGTGTTTTCCATATTTCATTATATTTCAAGATTTTTTTTTTATCTCTACTAATTAGGACCACGAGTAATGCTTCCTGTTTATCCACTTAATCTAAAACATTACGTTGAATATAGTACAAGTTGTAAAATGCTTTGACACTTCATATAAAGTCACCTCTTCATTGTTTAATCTTGCATGCCTAGGTTTTTGTGCAATGAAGTATTGCTTCTCATACTATTGTAGTTAAATGTTGAAGATCTCTCATTGACTAGAGAAAATTATAGTATATAAGTGGATGTAAAACTAAAAATGTTGAAGATCTCTCATTGACTAGAGAAAACTTTATTAGTTTGTTTTGTGAGGTTGAGTGAAACTAAAAATGCACATTTTCTAAGATGGTATCTGATATTATCCTTTCGATGTTTGTTGGACTTATCGTGTCACTTGTTATTGGACTACTATTAGACCACCTACAAATATTTTGTCTCTTGCTTCCGATGTTCAGTCCTCAGCATGAGCAGGTGTGCTGGAGATCCTGCATTGACTAAATATATTATCAAATTGTAGTATATAAGGAAGTGAAAACCTCATGTTATAGATCGATTATGAGGCTGAGTTAAGTTTAAATCCCACATTTTCTGAGATAGAACATAGGTTATATCTCCTTTATATTTATATTTTTTTTTCTATTGATTTACTGCAATTAAACCCGTTGTCATTTTTTTCTTTCATGGACTTCTGTTCTGATGCTTGGAAATGACTAGGTTGAAGCTGCTAGATTCCTTGATTTATTTGCTGCATGTCTAAGCCATAATTCAGTGTTTTCTGGTTCGCTCAGAAAACTCACTTCAACAGAAAGATCATCTGCCCTGGGATATCTTCCCTCCATTGCGGAGTTGAAATGTGGAGCTAATTTCTTCAATTATAGCCCCTCTCTTGTAAGTTCTGGTTTATCTGAACTCCCTAAATGCAGGCTTATTGAGGAAAAGAGTATAGAAAAACCTGTGAAAGGTGCTCAAAATAACTATGAGCTTCCTCGCATGCCCCCTTGGTTTAGTTATATTGGTAGTCTTAAGTTATACCAGTCTCTTGCCGGGATTCTCCGATTTGTGGGTTTATCTTTAGTGGCAGGTGATTTTCAATTCAATGTTCTTTTTCTCATATCCCTTACAGTGTTTATCTTCAACCTGGATTTACTTGTATTACCTTTGTTTGTCGCTGCTAGATAATATAAGTGAAGGGCTTTTGTTACATGTGATTGAAGGCCTGCTTGGTTACTTCCGTAAATTGATTTCTGAGCTTCGTTTGAGAGAATACAATGAAGAAAGCTGGCAGTCTTGGTATGACAGGCATGGTGCTGGACAGTTATTGAGGCAAGCTAGCACAGCTGCATGCATGCTAAATGAGATAATATTTGGTATATCGGAACGAGCAAGTAATGATTTTGCTAGTATATTTCATAATTGTGCATTTCATGCTTCTTTCTGGAAGATGCCCAAGGATAAAGGTGTAAGGAGTTATTTAGTTGAGTGCATTGGTGGGATCTTACATGAGTATTTAGCTGCTGAGGTATGGAATGTTCCAATTGATTGTGGAACTGCTGACTTGCCGCGGAATGCTGTGGTTGAAGAAGATATTAGCTTATACTTTTTCCAAGATGCTGCAATGCTGCGTGAGGAAAGAAGCTATTTTCATAAGCTGACATGGCTATTTATTCATCATGCTTTGATTTCCTTTTCATATTGACTTCTGTAGAAAATTGACATAAAATAAAAAATGGTTTATTTATTGTGAAACAGGTTATTATTGATGGAGTAGGAATCTTTAGTGTGTGCCTTGGAAGAGATTTTGTTTCTAGTGGATTTCTACACTCTTCACTTTATTTATTGCTGGAGAATCTTAGTTCTTCAAATTACAGAGTTAGAAATTCAGCAGATTCTGTCTTGCATATACTTTCAACCACATCTGGCTTTCCAACTGTTAGTCATGGTCTTTGTTAATTTTCTAATTTTTCAATGATTATTATTTATTTCTATATTTTTTTATATATATATATATATATATATATATATATATATATATATATATATATATATATTTATGTAGGTTGGGCAGTTAGTTTTGGAAAATGCAGACTATGTGGTTGATTCAATATGTCGACAATTACGTCATTTGGACCTAAATCATCATGTGCCAAATGTGCTAGCATCCATGCTGTCCTACATAGGAGTGGCTCACAAGATTTTGCCTCTGCTTGAGGAACCAGTATGACCATGGCCTCTTATTGCCATTTTAAGCAAACTACCTTCCTCATTGTTGGCTATGCTGCGATAATTCTTCTTTTGCCAGCATGCTTAGACTTTATTTCCTAAAGTCTTGTGGTCTAACTATTTGTAAATGAACAGATGCGCTCTGTGTCAATGGAACTTGAAATACTGGGTAGACATCAGCATCCTGATCTAACTATTCCATTCCTAAAGGTATGTTGCAAGCTACAACCTCTAAAATTGTGCTTCCATTACCTTGTTGAGTGGATTTTAATCACACTATTTCCTCCATCTTTTTATATTCATCTTCACCTGGTAGTAATAAATCCTAATGCCATCATTGAATCCAGGTTTGGAACAGTTTTTCAAAATATCTACATGAGATATTTACCACTTTTTTATTTAGCGATAGATATGGCTATTCTTTTTTCAATTTGTTTCTTATTTAGTTAGCATGCATCTCTGAAGGGCTTTAGGTTTCAAAGTGTTTACATAGTTCTAATATCAGTTAGTGCACTGTAAACTGGTTCATCTCAGGCTGTAGCAGAAATTGTGAAGTCATCAAAACGTGAAGCTTTCCTGTTACCCACTCGGACAGAGTTGTTTGCCAGAGATGTCAGGTCTATAATCTCCAATTCTGCTGAAACTAAGCAAGGTTTGGAATTACAATCCATCATTTAGAGTTCTTTTTTATTTCTCCGGGAATTGTTGACTTGGACACACACACGCACACTCACTCGTAGATGTATACATATAGTTGGGAAGTAGTTGTATTGGGAAAATGTTGTATGTCGTACTTATCAAAACGTATAAGTTGGCCTTACAACTTGGATAAAACCAAACATTATAACATAATATTGACCTAGACCACCCTACCCACATTTACCAACAACCTCCTTCGATATTGTGCAGTGCCACTGTCGGTGCGGCTGATGCTGCCATAACTGCTTATGTTGTCACCACTGCTGACTGCAAGTTCACCCTACCCACTTTGAACCAACAACCTTCTTCATTATGTTTTGTTAATATTTTAAGTTTTGAATTTGAAATTTGGGGTGTTTTAACTTGATTTTATTATTAACTATTATTGTATTTCATTATTTTTGCTTTACAATTATATTTCTAGATTTTTTTGAAGTTATCTATATGTATATATTGTATTATTTTTATCCACGATGCTTCTGCCATAATCTATTATGGCTTTTGATATATTTTCATAAAGGATTTTTAGGTCCCCGACACTTTCTCATTATCTGATATGATAGCATTAGTTAGCACCACAATACCCAAAGATTTTAGGCATTTCCTATATCTTTATATACCAGCCTATCTTGGAGCCTTTTGAGGGATTTGAGGATACAAATGACAACCTTTGTTAATCAATACAAGGAGTCTACATAAATTGATTAAACACACTAACTATGAAAGACAACCAAGTCTTGAAATTTCATGAATTCGACTTTCGAACAAAATCAAATTCTTTTGTGAGCCTTCTAAAACAGAGTCCAACATTTCACGATGCAAAGATGAGTCTCCAACAACAAAAAGAGAATCAATATGTGCTTTGATGCGAAGTAAGAACTCCTAAACAATGCTACTATCCATTAATGAATGATGAAGTTTGTCTCGCTCTAGTGCAAGTTTTATGATAGAAATAAGTGTACTTTGTCTCGTACCTTGTAGTTTTGCTTCTATTTTTGACTGGTGTAAGATGATCCTAATGATCATGCAAAAGTTTAGGAGATGGGGATGAAAAATATGACATAAATGAATTAGTTCCAAAACAATGTTATTGATATCCAATAACGGATTATATCGGTGACCCCAAAAACCTTTATAAAGTTATAACGGAAATCATAACGGGTTATGGCAGAAATAATGCGGTACAGAAAAAATAATACCCCCCACATATAATTTTAATACAAAAATAATGATATTGAAGTATTATGATCATTGGCAATTATAGTGAAAATAGAGAAGTAGAAAAAAATATTGAAAAAAGAAAAAGAATTGTCGGTGGCCAGTGGCGGCAGCTTTTAGTGGTGTTTGGTGGCGGCAGTGGCTGGCAATGGTGGCTGGCAGTTACAAGAGTTGATACTTGATGTTGAAAAGTAATGTTGAGAAGGGAAAGGTTAAAAGGAGATTTACTTCTATAGTAACTTTGGGTAAAAGAATGTGTTTTAAGTTAAAAGAATTTTACTGCTGCAGTAACTTAGGGTAAAAAATTTAGGGTAAAAAAAGAAAATAAGAGTGGAAGAGTCGGTAAGGTTCATTAAACAAAGTTTTAGTGGGCCTGACCCATTTTTCAAAGCCTCAGAACCCCAATGCAATTAGGGTTCTCTGTATCCTTCTTTCTCTCACTTTCTTCCACGCCCTTCTTTCTCCCACTTTCTCCCATGCCGCTACTGCACTTCCATCTACCATTTCTTCTCTTTTTGTTCAAGTAACTGGCTTTTTCCATTTTTCAGCCCTACTTTTACGCCATGACCGTTCCGCCACCGCCACCCGCCATGTCTAAAGCGGCCGCCATGAACCGCCATGGGAAATCCAATTCGCCTATGCCTTATTGTGGTGGCAGGTCGGGAAACCGCTACCGGTTTCCGCCATGGCGTAGTACTTTGGATTCATGTTCTATGCCAATTAGTGGACCAATATAACGTTTTTGTTTAACAATCGAATTGAAATCAAAGGTTAGTGAATAATTTAATGACATGGTTAATTGACTTGAAGAAGTAAGGATAAATGGGCATGTAAGAACAAATAGAATAGATTTTAAGTTTAAAGAAGGATGTTGAATATAGAGAAAATAGGGATTGAGATTAATCTCCCTTGTGTATAAACTACACATAGGTTAATCTATTTATAGTAGAGAGGTATAACAAAAAAGAGTAACTAAAAATAAATATAGTAAATGGAAGATATTGTTTGATATTGTGATTAACAATATCTAACAACATCTTAACAATATCAAACAATATCTAACACTCCTCCTCAAGCTGGAGCATACAAATCGTATGTGCCAAGCTTGTTACAAATATAATCAATTCTAGGCCCCCGTAAAGACTTAGTAAAAATATCTGCTAACTGATCACTTGAGTTAACAAACTCAATCTTGATGTCTCCAAACATGATCTTTTCCAAAATGAAATGACAATCAATCTCCATGTGTTTGGTCCTCTCATGAAAGACGAGATTAGAGCTAATATGAAGAGTAGCCTGATTATCACACACAAGTGTCATTTGAGTGACATCTCTAAATTGTAACTCTCTTAGCAATTGCTTGAGCCAAACAAGTTCACAGGCAGCTGAGGCCATAGTTCTATATTCTGCTTCTGCACTAGATTTTGCCACAACACTCAGTTTCTTACTTTTCCATGAGATCAAGTTACCACCAATGGAGACACAATACCTAGATGTAGATCTTCTATCAGAAGGAGGTCCTGCCCAATCAACATCTGAATAACAAACAACTCTTGTATGGTTATTAGAACCCTATAACAATCCTTTTTCAGGAGATCCTTTAATATACTTCAAGATACGAATGACTGCACTCCAATGATCTTCACATGGGGAATTAAGAAATTGGCTTACCATACTGACTGCAACGGAAATGTCAGAACGAGTAACTGTAAGATAATTCAATTTTCCAACCAATTTTCTATACTGCTCAGGATCAGATATAGGCTCCCCCTGATTTGGTAGAAGTTTAGTATTGGGATCCATGGGTGTATCAACATACTTTGCACTCACCAACCCAGTTTCCTCCAAAATATCCATGACATACTTCCTCTGATATATAACAATACCATCATTGGACTGTGCCACCTCAATACCCAAAAAATATCTGAGTTTGCCAAGATCTTTGGTCTGAAAATGGTGATAGAGATGTTTCAACTGAGAGATGCCATGGTTGTCACTACCTATAAGAACAATGTCATCAACATATACTATCAAGTAAACACATCCAACACTCGAGTGTTGATAAAAGATAGAATGATCTGCTTCACATCAACTCATACAAAATTGTTGAACAACATTGCGAAACTTTCCAAACTAGGCCCTAGGAGACTGTTTTAGGCCATATAGGGATTTGTAAAGACGACATACCATTCCAGAAGACTCCCCCTGATTGCTCCATATAGATTTCTTCTTGCAAATCACCATTGAGGAAAACATTTCTAACATCCAGTTGATAAAGAGGCCATTGTTGAAAAGCAATCATGGCGATAAATAAACGAACAAAAGCCATCTTTGCCAGGGAGAAAAGGTATCTCCATAAACGAACAAAGAATTCGTGTCGTTAAAGTTCATTATTATTAATTATTAGCTGATAGAAAAATAAAAAAGTTAGCCCGTTACAAACCACTGAAACATGAATAAAGTGATAAAATAATTAACTAGCGAGAAACCAACAAAACTGCGTCCCTCTAAACCCAGACGCAGGGATAACTTGATAATCAACTGCATGATTTTATTTTATGATTGAAATTCCCTATAGAAAGAGAGGCGGGGGAGGAAGAAAAAACTGTTAGTCCTTGCATATATCAAGATCGTGTAGATTTTCTAAAATTTCTTGCTTCATGTGTAAACTTAAGAAGAGATTTTCTTAAAATTCCTAATCCATGAAGATAATAAAGGTTTATATTAGTATTCAAGAGAGTATTATTTGATCTATTATCAATCCATTAAATAAATGAACATTTGTGTTACTATATCAGAATTCATAAAATTTTACTTTCCCAAACTTGTTGGGATCTTTAAAATCAATGACGTTAACATGAGGTCTTAGCCACTCCACCAACAAACAACTATCTTCTAATTCTTCGGATTTCAGTTTATAATAGTATAATGCTAGAGTGATAATAATTGGTAGTAAGTAATAATTACATAATATGAATTACTGTTGCCTTAATTTTACTTAGTATATCAATCATTTATATGTTCATGTTGTTACGATTACCATGTCTCCCAAGTGCTAGGCCTCCCAAGACTTTATCGGGTTCACACCCATAATTTTATTATTTAAACTGTTAATTTCCTTGATTGTGTTGCTATAGAACAGTATAATAGGACTTATTTTGGTGCTTTTGCATCCAGATTGGTAATGGTTGTTTGTCAATTATTATTAAGTGAAGAGTTTTGCTTGTAGATCAGTGGGAGGACATTTTATTCAAGTTAAATGATTCAAGAAGATATAGACGAACAGTTGGTTCTATTGCTGGTTCATGTGTTACTGCAGCAATCCCACTTCTAGCATCTATCAAGCAAGAGATATGCTTAGCTGCCTTGGATATAATTGAGGTATCTTTTGATTGAAATGCTTAGCCATTGATGTAAATATGAGTAGCATGTATTCTTTTTCGGTACTTCAGGCAGTTTTGCATGCTTTTTCATAAATTGCTGGACTCTGATCAGCCATTTTGATTAAACTGCAAATTTAAAAATAGAGATGAAAGATCTGAACTTCAGATTACAGACAATGCTATAAAAGTGTAAGAAAAAGAAGAGGATATGCCTATAGGGTAGCTTTTATTTCACTGTTTCAATATTTTTTGTTTTTAATTAGAAATAGGATTAAATGGTTTAAGCTTTAAAACCAGTTTCATACAACTCATCTCTCTTTTTTATTTATCACACATATTTAGGTATATTTGAGTGCTTTATTGTACAGATGTTTGTATTAAGGTTTTTTTTAAGCATTTTTCTTTATATAGGTGCTGTGCTTTGTTTTGTATTTCTGTTATCTAGGAGGTTTATTTGTTGACACTCATTGAGTTCAGGCCTTTTTAGCATCTCTGACATCCTGTTCCTAGTTCCTTGCGGGAAGATATATTCTACACAACTTCCATCAGTAATGAATTATTTTCTTAACCGAAAGCAAATCCTTGTCAAGGACCTAACGGGATTTTATAAAAATAAAATTGTATGGATAACTATTCCAAATGACACGGGGTTCTTATATCGCTGAATTTGACACAAAATGGCAGGGCTTTGGAAAGTGGTTGTCTGTTATTATTTTGAACAATAAGATATATTTTGTATTTTTCTTATTGCTATTTGGATAATTTCTGGTTTAGAGTGGAACTTTGGCAATAGCAAAAGTAGAAGCAGCTTATAAACATGAAAGGGAAATTAAAGAAGCAATTGAAGAAGAGTTAGAATCACTGTCACTGTATCAGCTGAAGGATACTTTGGAAGCTAATGAAGAAGGGGCTGACGAAAACAGGCTACTCCCAGCAATGAATAAAATATGGCCGTTCCTGGTTACTTGTATTCAGAACAGGAGCCCGGTGGTGAGTAGTCTCTCATTGACGGTCATTTCTTAATTTTTTGGATGATTTTGCTTGAGATATTTTATGGATGCAACTCATGTTTGGCAGGCTGTGCGGAAATGTTTGAGTGTGATCAGCAGTGTAGTGGCCGTTTGTGGAGGAGATTTCTTCACACGTCGTTTCCTCTCTGATGGGACTCACTTTTGGAAACTTCTGACCACATCCCCATTTCATAAAAAGTCATTTTCCAAAGATGAAAGGATCCCTTTGCAACTACCTTATAGAAGCAGTTCCATGAGTTCAGAGGGTTCATTGGCTGAGACATCCTATCTCAAGGTTCAGATTGCAGTGCTAAACATGATTGCTGACTTATGCCGTAACAAGAGCAGTTCCTCTGCATTAGAACTTGTTCTGAAGAAAGTTAGTGGTTTGGTTGTGGGGATAGCCTGTAGCAGTGTTGTTGGACTTCGGGATGCTTCTCTGAATGCCCTCCATGGACTTGCATCTATTGATCCTGATCTTGTATGGCTTCTCTTAGCTGACATATATTACACTAAATATAAAGAAAATTTGCCTCCACCTAGGCCGGAGTTACCACAAATCTCTCAAATTCTCCCTCCTCCCATGTCACCCAAAGAATATCTGTATGTGCAGTATGGAGGTCAGAGCTATGGTTTTGACATAGATTTGGCTTCTCTGGATATTGCTTTCACAAGATTTGACTCTCAGCATCAAATGTATAACTAAGATCCGAATTAACGTGTATAATATTATTTCTGGCTTTTCTATCCTATCTTATGTTTAGTGCTGATTTGGATTAATTTTAAATGATTTTTTCGCAGAGAAATTAACTTTTTGGAATATACTAGAGTAACTTTTGCCCGTGAGGTAGCCTAATTCGGTGAGCCATTTGCATTTTTGGAATTATTTCAGAAGAGAATTGTTTGTAACACACTCTTGTTGACACATATCTTTTGTAATTTCTTTACTTTCAATTTAGTGAAAATTTACAAAATGTTATTTTCTTGCATGTTTGTAACAAATGTGGCAGCTGTGCGATCTTCTATGGCTGTTCAAGCCTTGGGTCTAAGTAACATGGTTAAGACCTTTCCCCTTTTAATTAACTTACAAATTGGCTTGCATAGTTTTCCATTCAAAACCTTGTATAGTTGGAATATAAAAAAGTTGAGTGGGTTGCCGAAACAACGAGGGAATCTAATATTTCTAAGCTTACACTTAACCATTCTTAAAAACGACCAAACTTCCTCTACTTGTCCCATAAATTTTAAAAAATTCAATTTACCTTTTATTTTTTAAATGATAATCAAGGTTCCATGACTCCATTTTCGATATGGAAAGATGCATGGTGTGGTCCCATCTGCAGGAGTTTGTTATGCTGCACTTTGTTTAAATACATTAGTTTCTTAGTTTTATATGCTTTAAGTCCACATTAAAACTCTTAGCATTTTAGGTTTAAAATATTTTTAGTTTTTATCTAATTTTCATAATTTAGTTTAAGTTAAAAATAAGTGTTGTCGGACGTAGTACCCTTTTAATGGGCACAAACATGAAGCTTACTTGGAATACCCCTAGCTTGATGTTTCCACCTTATTTGGAGGAGAGGGACCTTAAACCAAGACCCACGCATTTGGGTTGGATCTTGAATCTAAGAGAGGTTATCTTTGAGCTTCTAGAAGTGCTTCAACTTGATCCTTAGGCTTGGAGGGCAAGGATAGGTTCGAGAAGAGTGCATTGTATTTCTCTGTGGGTCTCTACCCTTGCCTATATAAGGGAATCTTCCCATCTCTTGTAAATAGATAAATATTTTGATTAAAAATTGTTCATATTTAGCCAGCCATGTGTACCTCACTCTTCTAAGCAACTTTGTTTAGACCATCACTTGGTAGTGTGTCTCCTTCCTTCTTTTCTTTCCTCTTTTCCATTTTATCTTTTTATTTTGATGTTTTTTATATTCTTTTCTTTATTGTTCGTGCCCCATATACTTGGTTTATTATCATCTCTTCATTATATTAATCGAACCATTTTTTTTCCTCATTTTAAGCTTATGTAAAGTGAATCTTCATATTTGGATAATCTAAGGGATTATTTTCGTGTTCGGTGGGGATCTTTTTAGAGTTTTTATAATCACAAATACCGTATGAATTAAAGTAAAATGAACCATTGTCATGGTGTATCAAAATTTTTCACAACATTGGTCTTAGAATGTTTATACAAGTTTGTCTGATTACACAAATTTCGTTCAGTTCTTTACTAACCAGCCAAGTTTCACTAAGCAACCTAACGTTGCAAAGTACAAACAACTATTCTTTTATGAAGCCATTTCTACCTTAAGAAAATATCATTTCAACAAGTCATTTCTAGCTTAACATGAATGTTTTGTCAACTCTCAATTACTCATGACTGGCCCTATTAAGTATTCTTTAAATAAGTTATTTATGGCACAACCAAGTATTCTTTCAACAAATCACTCATGGCTTAACCTAAGTATCTTTTTGGCTCCAATCACTATTGGTGGCTCTAATAAAGTATTCCTTTCACAAGTTATTATTAGCTTAATTAAGCATTCTTTTGACAAGTCACTTCTGGCTTATACAACACGAGTTTTAGTAATCAAACATATCACAATTTTAACTCATTAGAAAGGGTAGTATGTTTCAACGTACGATGGTTAAATTCTCTTAGCTAGTTTGCTATTAATACATCAATGTTCTTTCTTGCAATTACAAGACCATGAAGATTATGTTATTGTTTTAGTTCAACTTTTCGCGTCTTCAACAAGATGTTATATATATATATATATATATATATATATATATATATATATATATATATATATATATATATATATATATCTTAAGAGAAAATATTTGTTGCATGTCTCTTGTAGCCGTTATGAGTGTTTTAAAAAATTTCAACTTCTTTTTTTGAAGGCTTAAAGATGTGTTAAATGTTCTTCACATAGAATTGAATGTAGGTGCTTTCTTTGTTAATGTCATGGAGCATGATAATCATGAGAGATCTTTGAGATTGATAAGGGATTGCAAGGTCATCCTGAGAGATTAAAGATGCATATATTTTCTCTAAGTATAACATACTTATTTGTTAACATTTAACATGTACTATGAAATGCTTAGAGCATGTGTTTGCAAAATGTATTGTACTTATCGTAACTAACTAAACTTACGCAGATTTATATGAACAAAAGTTTATCAAATGGTATATGTGTATAAACATATGTGTGACATAATGTGTGATGCATATTAAAATATGTTTTATATTTAATTGTTTACACACAAAATGAAAGCCAAACATATGACTTATGAACTTAGATATAAGAATATTAATATCAAAATGATATATATGTCATCCTCCTAATAATATTAATACCAATTTAACAAAATAGATCACGTTAATTTCTTTTAAGTGACATAGAAACTAAGTTAAGAACAAAAAAAAAATTGAATGATGAGATTAAATAAACTTCAGAAATATTAAAATCAGAATTCTATTAAACTTTTCATATTATTACCTTATCCCTTCACACTTTAAAAATAATATTACATGTCTCTTCTTTTGTATTGTACAAATACACGCACTTTTTGAATAAGGTGACGGTTGTCAAATCCTTTATAATGAATCATATTTTATCATATTATACCTAAGTACAAGTTTTCCTCCGACATTCATATCATATTTACTGATCTACTCGTTATATTCTCACATTTGAATAAAATAAAATAACTCACGTTAAAAAATAAAATAACTCATATAAAAAAAGAAACTTAATGGAGAAGATAAAATCCGAATAAGAATAAGAGGCTTAGAGGATATGAGAGTAAAAAACAACAACCATAAGCATAACAACTATGAAACATCCCACAAACTAGACAAGGGCAAGACCGTCTTTTCACTTCCCTCTCGCTAGCTCGCTCTCAATTCTTCATTCGGTTTGATTTCTAGGGTTTCGCTCAACTCTCAATTCTTCATTCAGTTTAATTTCTAGGGTTTCGCTCATTTCTCTCCCTCAATTATTCACTCATTTTGTTTTTGGAATTTCAGAGATTCTCTACTTCTTCGTATTTGATGATTTAGGGTTTACAGCGTGATTCGTTGCGACATTTTAATAGATTAATACAAACAGGTATTAATTGTTCTTTTTCGTAACCATTGCAATGAGGTTTCTAGATCCATGCACTGTTTTCTTTCTCTTGTTTTTTTGATTGGTATGGATGCTTTATTTTTAATATTTGGATGATATGATGTTGTTCTTGTTTTTCTTTTCTGTGTAGTCTTTATCTATTATCTTTATCATGCTTTTAAATGCCTATTCCACTTCCGCTGTCGATCTCGTACCGAAATGACTCATTTTGATTCTCCAAGATTTTTCAATTTTATAAGATTGAATTGACTAAAAAAGAAATTAATCATTTTATAGAGTATTGTGCGTATGACTCGTTAGTTTTTTAAAATGATTCAAATAAAAAAAAGAAGGAAACAGTGCTGCAATTCATTGAAAAAAACTAATAACCAACACATCACTTTGGATTATCTAAATAGAAAGAATTAGTGAAAAGAAAAAAATTTAATAAAAAGGGATTTATCAGAGCCAGATTTTGGGGAATATAGGAGATTTCTGTTGATTTAGGCTTCTTTGCTTGAGTTTACTCTGCTTTTGTTTTAGGGGGAATATAGGGGATTTTGATTGTTTTTGGCTTCTTTGTTTGAATTTACTCTGTTTTCTTTAGGCTCCTTAAGAATACAACTTAATAAAATAGACAAAGACTTAAGAATAACTTAGTGATAAAACCCTTATACAGGCAAGGAATTGATAACCCAATACTAAGAGATAATAGACCTAAGCAGTTAAACAACCAAATCTTAGCGGTATTTGAAACTAATCTACACAAAAGACCAGTATATATAAATAATTACCCTAATTATTCAATAGCACTAAAAAGCTTCCATGACACTAGTTATAATATAATTTTGGGATGTAAGAATGAAGGATGATACATTTCGGTAAGGTTTTTTTTAATGTAAATGACTTTCTTATAATTGTATTTTCTTTGTATTCTCAAATAACCATGTCTTAGCCACATTCATTCAAATATATATAAAAAAGAAAATATGCAGATCTTTTTAGTCATTCAAAATTAAAATAAATATTTATAGTGGTTGGATTGGAACACTCAACAAATAGATCTCCTAGTTTATCTATGAATCAATATACAATTACAAGCTCTAAGTTAGTTCAAATTTGCCAAAAAAAGCAAAATTAGAACTGCCCAAAGCCCCCTTTGAGCTTAGTGATGGTGGACCTAGAGGTGGGGGTTAGGGTGAAGGGCTTAGTGGTGGATAAAGTGGTGAGGTTGGTGGGGATTACTGTGGGGGTTTGGAGGTGATGAACTTGGTGATGGTGGATCCAAAGGTGGTGGTTATTGGGGTCTCGTGACGACGGTGGTGGTGGTTATGGAGGCACCCAAAATTTCAATGTGAGAAGCGTGAGAGTGAGTTTCTATTTATAAGAGTTGTTCTAATGAAGGCTGTGCACAATCTAACTATCTATTCTCGAGAAAGCAGTGAAGAGATGCTCTATTTACAATATACTCATAAACTATCATTATCATTGTTATCATCCAAAAAATAACCATCACAATACTACTACCTTCACCATTACTATTGCCACCATTGCTATGCATTGGAATTGAAGTTTGAGTTGGAGTCCTACATTGTGTAGACATGAGTAAGTTGAGCAACATATGTGTCAGAAAGACTAACAAATCTGATTGTCTTAAGGTTTTGGATTAAAGGTGATGTCATGTTTTCTTGTATGTTGACTTATGATTTCTTGATGAGAATGTTCTCGGGCTTTCCAATAGATGGTCGCAAAAACACTGATGGTGGTAACAATGGTAGTAATTGGAAAATCCGAGGGGGATAAAAACCAAAAGGTCATGAATCAAAACACAAGAGTGCTTGACACTATCTTCAATCGAAACATTTAAGCAATAGATTTGTAGATCATTTTCATTTATATGTTGCTCAACTTACACATTTTTACACAATGTAGGACTCCAACTCACTTGAACTTCAACAAAATCTCCCTTTCAAGTGTGAACCCCTTCAACATTGTAAACTACCTCTTGAGTGGAAGCTCTTGTCCATGAGTACTCAACGATGTTGCTTGGTTGTTCCAATGTTCATCTAAGCAACACTGTTTGGATTCATTGCCATGATGTCATTGCCATGTTTGGATTCAGCCTAAGCTTGTGAGGTTTAGGTTTTGTTGAGTGTATTCCTTTTGGTGGGTATTTTTTCTTTGAAGTTAATAGGTTTATGCTTTTGAAAGAAAACAGAATCATTGGGTTTGCATTGAGCTGAAAACTATGTTAATTCCTATTAGTGAGCTGAATTTTTTGTTAATTTGCCTTTGCAATGTAATCTTTCAGCTTTCAATTCCATATTTTCGTGTCCAATCATTTTTTATAGACAAGGATACTTGCTCTGATTTGTTTGCGTACTTTGTTAATAAAGCCTGGCAGAAACCTTCAATTCAGTAATTTATATTTTATAAGTTGTGTCTTTATGTTGTTTTATATGTTGATTGCTTTGTTGTAGAACACCGGTTGATTTGAAATTTTGTCTTAAAAGAGAAATTCAATTAATTTATCCAAATAATAAAATTGAAATGTAAGATATTTTAATTACTCTATCCAAACAAAATATTTAGAAAATGAAGAGAATTTAATTACAAGTAATTCAAATGTCATGTATTTCCATTTCTTTGAATTTTTGAAATCTCTTATCCAAACACAAGGTAAGGTGAGACAGTAAGAAGTGTTAAAATGAACATGCTGTAACAAATAATGGACTAGCAAATGAAGACAACAGTTAACAGAAAAATATTTGACCATATTTGTGTTCACTTTTCAAAATACATTAGCTAATGGAGCATTACCTTCATTGTTAAAACAACTTTTACAATGTTCACCTTACATAATTGTATGCTGGTTGTGCTAAAGGAATGCCTGACGTGCTAACCTGATTAAATAATATGAAACTTCTATCGGATATAACACGCATCCGATATGTTTATTTTGAAAATAATAAGATACGTTATGTTATATATGCATACAACAATTCTTAGAAGATGATAAATATACGATTGTTATTGTGTGAATCCAAATTTAAGTCATATGTATTGAAGTTTTCAACATAAAAAATTATAAATTATTGTCATAGAAAAAATACTACTCCTTTATATATTAGATATTTTATTTATAAATATAGGTAGAGTATCCTAAAGTATCGGACACATATGTGTTGTATACAGATGTTATCCAAATTGAAGTATTGGTGCATCATAGTTTATTATACTTTAAGCACTTTGTTTCAAATATGGCTGTAAGTATTGTTTAATTTTTAGCTTTTATTTTTCTTCTTTGATGGAATTTTATATGCATTGTATTTTTTTTCCCTTTTTTATACTTTCATTTAATGGGATTGTTTTTTCCCCATACTTACATCAATTCTTTGTTTCATTTAGACATCTCTTAGAACATCTATGTCGCAGTTAATCTATTTTCCCCTATTTCAGTGTTAAATACTTTTATAATTCTGACCTTTTCTTGTCAGTTAGTCATTTTGGATTTTGGATTTCCTTTCAAATTTGTTTTAGTAGATTTTTTTATCTTCAAATTCAATCTTTTGCCAATTTTCAAATGGGCATCTTGCAGATTCCTATATTTATTTGGTCTAATTGTTCCTTTTCAACGTTCAGCAGGTTGTGCTAAGGCTTAGGATATCGTTGAAGCTTATTTTGGACTTATATCAGAGAGAAAATGGGTTATATTGGGTCTCATGGTGTTGCGGCTTTGCACAAATATAAATATAGTGGAGTAGATCATTCCTACGTGGCCAAATATGTACTGCAACCCTTTTGGACTCGCTTTGTTAATTTTTTCCCCCTATGGATGCCGTGAGTTCTCTTATCATTTGAATGAAACTAAGTTCTTTCTTTATGTTGACTTGTTTATTTGTTTATATAGAAACATCTCTTTACTTCACTTTACTTCAAGAAGGACAAATCAGATTATGAACTTCATTTGAGCAGATTGAGTGTTTTTATTAAAGTCATGGAACTTTTCTTATAAATATTTATTATAATAATATTGGTTTTTAGGGTTACAGTAGCTGGATAATGTCATTGTCAGTTCACAAATTTCTGGCTATAACTACATACGCACTCTTATTCATAAGAGTATCATTTACTCTTTGGCAAACAAATAGTTATTTTTATTTTTGTAATTTTAGCTTTTGACTTCTGAATACACTGACTGATACCTTTCTATTTTATTTATCATGATATATTGGCATTCTTCAAATCTTTGCAGTCCAAACATGGTACACCTTTACCTCCTTTCTTATTGTAGTGTCACCTGTTGTTTTTACTGTTGTTATCTTAAGCATTTAAATTGGCGCTAATAAATCTATAAATTTCTTGGTTGCAGATAACTCTTATGGGATTTATGTTCTTATTAGTGTCTGCATTGATTGGTTATGTAAGTGGAACTTGAGTCCATTATTCTTCCTACTTCCAAAATTAAAGTCATAGCAGTTATAGGTTCGCAATGCTTCACCTTATTTGTCATTTTGTCAAATGATAGAATGAAATTTGCAATTTTTAAAACCAGTATATTAAGCATACTTAAGATTGTTGGTTACTTTCATGCATTATTGATAATTTCTTTTATGGAACTGTTCTTTCCTTGGTCAAG
>Ga0214543_1007541_pt1 | contig 18553 bp, 9 predicted proteins | sample CNSS2metaG_FD_160094 | JGI IMG/M metagenome (GOLD analysis project Ga0214543, IMG submission 160094) | Root nodule microbial communities from cowpea collected in UCLA plant growth center, Los Angeles, California, USA - CNSS2 | ecosystem: Host-associated > Plants > Roots > Nodule | place: USA...
TTTAAAAAAAAATTTTAAAAAAAAAAAAAAAAAAAAAAAAAAAAAAAAAAAAAAAAAAAATCCACATATATTTTCTCGTATTTCGTTATCTGTTAATTGTAATCCCAAAAGCAACCTCAAAAACAATGTTTTATTTATTTTGTGTTTGACTCTCTGTTGGGGCAGTTCTGTTATCTATCTATTCAAACACAGAACCACATTATTATAACAATTATTGTGATTTCCTTAGTTTCAACTTAGTGTCAGAGGACAAGGGAGTTGCTTTATTCATGTTCAATGAGTTTGGTGTACTGCTCATGTTCCAACAGATTTAAAAGAGTCTCATTCAGACTCCCAATAAATGAGCTCAGTAGAAGTTTTTCATCTCATTCACTTCATATTCATGAATGTTAGAGGAGTCAATGCAAAAACGTAATTGTACATACAAACTTTTTTTGGAATAAGTTTTAAATTTATGCATTGTAGAACAAGTTTCATATAAAATTGTAAACATGATTTGGTATATAAGAGCTCAGAGCTAAAAATTTGTTGGCGTCACTGTCAATGAATGAGGTATGAATATAGTCGGAGTACAAAACTGATGCGAAGGTGTGTGGCTGAGATGTTAATGTGACCACTGAGCAAGGTGCCAAAGTATATAAAATGGATGAACACAGCATTATTATTATTCGACTATAGAGTATGATAATTACACGTTCCATATTTGATGGTTTGTTTAATCTAAGGAAGATATGGTTGTGATAGATGGTAGAGTGTGTGATAGCAGAAGAGATATAATGAATGTGCGTAAGATAGAGAAGGGTTAAAGAAATGTTATGAAGCAGAAGATAGAAGGTATATATGATGGAGGAGGACCAATCGCATTGCGGCACATCCTGAAAGAAACCCCAATTAATGTTTGCACTTGCAAACGTGGGAATGAGTGAGGTTTCAGAACATGTTAACAGTTCATAACTAGTGACCTATCGACAGAACAGCATCATTGCTATGCTCCCCAATACCAGGGCATCTTTGGGTCACATGGCCTCCCATGTGGCCTAGCGTCTATAACAGGTGCATGCTTCAAACCAGTTAACGCATTCCACTGCTTAATTTATTCCTCACAAATACACTACTATATACTCTATATAGTTTAAGTACATTTAACATCCCCTCACTCAACTGGGTATGCCATGCCATGCCACTCTTATGTGGGCTCGACCCTCTAAGCGGGGACCGATTCCCCAAACTATCACACGTGTAACAAATTTGTATCTCTCCTTTCCCATAACCCAACACCTGTACTACAGGACCATTAATATTAACCACCACCTTCCTCTTATCACTCCGATTCACAATAATTGGTTATGTGTTTGTTTACTTTATACTAAATGTTTCAGCCCAAACTACTAGGTTGGGTTTGGTGGGAGCAGGAGGAGTATATAAAATGGGTGACCGGGGTTCAACAAGATTTGTTTATTGAATAGCAGATGAGGTCCTAAGATCACGAGCCACCAGAGATGGAGAGAAGTGGAATGAATATATTACAATAAGGGTTTAACATCTCGGCAATAATTGAAACTTTAAAAGTGTTAGTTTAATTCAACTTAGACATGAAAGATAGATAAATCTGGTGGACTCCATCTTTCCACGTCCGACACAAATTAACAGCTGAGCGTTGTCAAAGGTTGGAGCCATGTTGGTGTCTCTATTCCAAATATCTATGTTATTCCCCCCATCAAACATCTCCTTTTGAGTGGATTCCAACTCTTCATTCAACCATATAGATTCCCTAACCCCCCTGCCAAACCAAAAGTTTAACCATACCAACTCAATTTAAATTCCCATCTCATTTATTAGATTCCCTTTCACCCTTACTTACTCACTTCATGCCCCAAAAAACAAAAACCCTTCCTTACAACTTAAGCACCAATTATTCCCCCCCCTCTTCTTTTCTTTCGGCTAACTTTCCTATTCCATAACACGCTACAATCTAAGCCATAACCTTCCCTTCCCATCTCCATCACTACACTATGGATTACCTTTTCCCTCTGTTTCTTGTTTCAACAACACGCCCAACCAATTCCTATAATAATATCTCTGCTCATTTCACATCGTTTCTCATTGTTTAACTTTTTTTATATCCACCTCAAATATACCAACTTATAAACAAACCACCCAAATATAATGCATTTCTCCCAAACCTTTTACCAAAGATTGAACATCGGTTTCTGTTATCGATATGTAAAATCAAACACCTTTTCTATATACGGGACACCAAACCTCCCTTCCTACTTTATCGCCATTCTGCATGTGATTCCACAACCTAATTATCTAACCTAGCACCTCTATATAAATAACTGGTGAAGGCCTAGTTGCTGAGATAACGTAAGTAAAAAATTATGGCCCAGAATCAACCAAAGACCTTACTACCAAAATTTCTAAACAGTTACTTTTATAATGTCTTAGTTCACCAATTATTGATCTAAAATGAAACATGTAGATGTAGTGTACGTAGAGAGAGACATATTGGTAGGTATACACTAGTAGGGGTGTTCAATTATTTTTCTCACTACATATACTACTTTTTGTCCATTTTGTGATGCTTCTGGCCTTATCCCTCTACTGGGTTTATGGTAATATACCGATTCGTGATACGATTGCCAATACTTGGAGGAGTACAGAATTGTCAGTATACTGCATGACAGAGAGAAAGCTATGGGAGTGCATCTGGCATGGACAAGGGACATTGATTCAAACGTTGAATAAGGACATGGCATATAATTGAATTTTTGAGCACCAAAAAAAGTCTAGCCCACAACTACTACTTTTGAGTCAGCTTCAGGCACAGGATAGAAATATTCTAATAAGCCAAGTCCATAAGGGCCCCTCTCCTATGCTTATTACCTGAATCTCCAAGGACCCAATCATTGATGCTTATGATCATCTTATCTCCACATTAAGGATATCTTACTGAGATTGGAACCCCGTTTTTCCTGCAATTGCCTATAACTTCTTCTACTTTCCTATGCACGTGCCATCAATTCGATCATTCTACGTAGGGATAGACAACCCCTTTCTTTTTGACATGCCTGTGTATTATGCACCCAACTATGAACCAAACTTCACACACTTTTAATCCACAATAAGTTTAACTAGCACAATCAATTGTTTCCCAAAACAAGCATGTCCATTAGTGTTTCTGTATCCTTCACTGAGAAACCAATAATTGTCAACACAGACTTCGGTTTATCCTTGCCCTTTCTCTATTTTCTTTTTCTTTCGGTTTTTCAATTAAAAGCAAAAGGTATATGAACTTATTACCCCTTAACCTCTTGCCCCATTTCGCGATTCAAGATGTCACAGTCCGTTTTTTGTTCTTTGCTCATGTAGAGTATCGTAAAACTACAGCAATGTTTCTCCAAAATTCTGTTAGCGACGGTATTTCCAATGTTCTTTTTTTACCATTAAACAACAGACCGATTTGTACGATCATGATTGTGAGACTGTGTAAGCGTGTCACGACCAAGAACTAATATATATACTACATGGTTTTCGATACGTAACTTGTAACATATATTATCATTTTTGGAAAAGTACAAAATTAATAATCCATTCAGTATTACATTTGATGCAACAGAGACTTTTCCTCCGTACTACAAACTACGTGGTTAATTACATCAATGTAAACGTGCTTCAAACTCAGAAAGACACTTTTGTGTTTCCTTTTTTCATACATTTTTGTTCCTTGTTCTAATCTGAACAAAACAAGAAAAAAGGGTCCTATATGCTACCCTAGCTCGACTCCATTTTTATGGCAGGGTAGCGATGTACATTATCATTCTATTCATTTACACACGGGAACGTGCTCGGAGACGAAGGGATACTTGTTTCCATTCCACCAATCGTTGAAGGAAATCCATCACCTGCATGAAACACAAGTATATATATATGAATAAATAAACACTTGTATTTTATGCATACGATGCCATGGTGCAAAAATAGATGAAATGAGAAAATCAATCATATTATATATACTTGCCTCGTTAGGTTCTTGTAAAGAGTATGATGCAGTAGTGTCCTTTGGGAATTTCGAGACAAGAATCCCAAAACCTTGTCCTCTGTCTCTAAGTTTCTGATTATCATAAAAGAAATTAACAATCAGTAGTTAGTTGACTTGGTTCAGATTATCCCAAAAAATCTACAAACGAATATAATATATTAAATAGGTAAGCAGTATTCTTTTAGAGAAATAACAAATAAAAGTAAATAGATTAAGATCATTGGATACCTTGAATGCATCTTCATCGGTTTTATCATCTCCAATGTAAACAGGAAAGACATCGTTACAGTTGGCAAATCCTGTTGAAAATGATTTATTATTTAGATATCGATTGACAAATTAAAAAATTACTGCATATTTTAGAAGCATGTGATTATAAAACAATGTTTCAGTGAATAAACTAATCCCACAGGGCGTGTGTGTGTGTGGTCCTCTAGATTGTTTTTAGCAGTCAAACGTTTGAAGAATTATCCAACTAGTGGGTTATGTGTGCAATTATTATGTTGGAGAAAATGTAAATATTGGTTGTGAGAAATAAAAGGAAGAACAAAAAATGAAATGGATTAGAACCTACCAAGTGACTCTAACAAAAATTCCAGTGCTTTCCCTTTGTCCCATTTAATGGATGGACGAATCTCTAATACCTGCAATAAACAAATGTAATTGAAAGTGAGACATCTTTCATTTCATATTATCTTTAAACTAAATCAAATACCCCACCACATAAACAAAGTTGATGGTAAGAAAGAGGAAATAAAACCATGGCCCACCTTTCTTCCTTGGTTAAGACGAAGCTTCGGGTACTCTTTTAATACTGATCTCACTTCCTGTGCCAGTTCACTCCATTTCTGTGTACATCATGTCACTTAACTCAGCCAAAATTCTAAATCACAATTTCCAGGTACCAATAAATAACATCGCCGGCTTTAAAGTTTTTATGTACCTTTTCATCAACGCAGCGAAAATGAACAGAGACGCAGAACTTGTTGTTCTCCACCCTTGCTCCAGGGATTGATTTCATTTTCTCAACTAATTCATTGTACACCTGAAAATTAACACAAAAAAAGATTTTTTCACTTACTATATTTTTAAAATTAAAAAAATATTAACATGAGGAGCAATGTAAAATTGACCAACCTCGTCTATCATGGGAAGAAATTCACTGGCAGGTTGAAAAAGAACTGGCTCTCCTTTGTCCTGCAGATCATAAGAATCAAACTAAAATCAATATTTGGTTTCTTAGGAAAGGTAAAAAAACCATGGTTTTCCTATATTGCACTACTATAGGTACTTCACTTCACTCACTTTGTTGCTGTATTTGGAGTCTCTTGTTGGGCCTTGGATATCCATGCCATGGCTTCCAGCATAATATAGCTCAGCCAATCGCACAAAATTGTAAACCTATTTTTTGCAAAACGACACAAAATTACTTCTTTTTTTCCCCGAAAAAATAAGAAAAGAATAAAGACAGAGTTGAAAATTAAGCATACCTTGTCTCTGCATCTGCCTGTAACTATAGCAGTGGGAAAACACCTCGCAAGTTTCCTCACTGTTTTCCTCATCTGACATATGACAACACCACGTGCACGTTAGCCACCAAATTTTATATATATAATACATATGATATCAATGATATGATGTTATGATATGTTGAATAATGGTATGCATGAATACTAACCGAATCCGACATGAAAGCACGGTCTGGATCATCAACAATAGGTGACAAAGTACCATCATAGTCCAGGAACATGACGATTTGCTTTCCCCTGGATGCATCCATAATTTGCTCAAACATGTCTAATGCCGAAGGGTGGCGAAGCTGTTTGACAAAGAACACGCGTTACACATACGTTAGAGAAAGATCAGATCCATAAGCGGTTGAAAAGAGAGTGGGTGATGATGGGTTCTCACAATCCAAGAGCTGTGTTCTTCGGCGAAGGAAGAGGTTGATTTGGCATGGGTGGGAGAAGAGGCTCTCATGGAATCAACCCATGCATTGATTCTTTGTCCTCCATTGATCTCAAGGTTCTTCAAAACCCTCCTCCTCGGAATGGGAATGTAGCCCCCCGGCGCCGCCGGTGGCTTTTGCGCAACCGCTAGGTCCCTGTTGATCCCGGATTTTGTCTTGGACGGTACCACATTCTGCTGCGTCATTTTGTTTGCAGATAGAATAACCCCAACCGAATAATTATAAAATTTTGAAAACCGGAGGTGGAGGATGGTGAGGAATGTTAAGGTTTTGTAGCTTAAGGTTCCAGAGGGAGTATATAAGGTTGTGTTACAGTAGTAGGGTTTGAGAAGCAAGCGGTGTGGGACGAAAACTGAAAGGGTAATTGGTGAGAAGAAGAAGAAGAAGGAGAAAAAAGAGAGGTTTTGGTTACAGCAATGGGGGTGGCAGAGAAGAGAAGCGAAGAGAGACAGAGAGAAGAAGGAGTGAATGTATGTGTGGGGGAGAAGACGCTGCCCCTAGCTTTAATTTATAGTTGTTAGAAACCGAAGGTCCTGAATGGTGGGACCCACACCTTTGCCCCCACCCTCGACCCCGATATCCTTGAGGTCCCCGCCACATACCATTTCACTTTCACTTCTTCCTTTCATTTTATCAATTTTCTCACATTTTTTTAAATAATTAATTTTTAGATGAGGGTGTTGGAGCTTCCATAATTGCAACTCAATTGCTTATTATTATTATTATTTATTTTATTTATTTTTATTTATGAAGTAACACAGTGTTTCTCTTGTCTTCTCTTTCTAACTTGTGTACTTTTTCTTTACCAACAACTACTACAATATAAAATAAGATCTCTCCACGTGGCCGACATCCCTTAGCCGACTCTTTCACTGCCCTTCCTGCCACGTCAAATTCGACTCCACCACTCTTTTCACTTAAATTATTATTTTTTTCTTCTTCTATATATACTTCAAATAAACCATATTTTCACAAACAGTAAAACATCGTTTATCATCCACCCATCCCATAAATTTGTTATTTTTGATAAATTCAATGCGATTAGGTTAAAAAAATAATGCTTGTAATAATGAATAATAGAGTATTTATTGTCTTTAAAAAAAAATAAGTTTTAATAACTCCACACCACTTATTACTCGTGTTCGATATTTATTAAGTAGTTAGTTTTTTTTTTTTATGTATAATATGTTTTAAGAATTTCGTGACTGAAACAGTTGATGGATGTTTTTATTATTCATTTGTTTCGAGTGCTTTGTTCAAAAGCCCAATAGACAAACTTAAAAGAACAAGGACACATAAATGGTGGATAACCAAACACTTTCAAATGTACTTGAGAAAGAAAGAAATTTTAAAAAATAGAAAAATGTTTTAATAAATCATAGCAAGTAAGATTTAAGATTCTTAAATACTTCTTTTTCATTCTCCAAATTAACTGATTTTTTTATATTCCAGTCTTTGTTTCCTTATTGATGTTTTAATAAGATTGTTTAATTTTCATAAAAATTGATTTATTGCTAATATGAATACATCATTACGCTGTACTTTAAATATATATTAAATTATGTTTTAGTTTAAATTTAAATATGGTATTATCATTAAACTTAAGTTAGCTCATTAAGTTTAAACCCTAATAAAAACCAAATAGAAAAGCCTAATTTGATTTTACATATATTTTTTGGGTGGTAAGATAACGGAGATAGAAGAGGTGGCTCTTTCTTTTGTACGCGGCGCTATAAATGGGACTTATATTTATGTAGTTAGAATTGAGACTTTAAACGTAATGAAATACTACATAATTTTAATTATATTTAAAACACTCATACAATGCATTAGATACCTTTTAAAAAATTTCATTCCCCAAAAATAAGCCAACACAATTTATTACTCTAGAATTACAAATGGGGCTTTAAAGGAAACACGTTAGGAGAAAAAAATATTTTACAATTAAAAATGTCTAATGTATTGAATATATAGTTATTTTAAATATAAATAAACATTTAAATATTTTCTATTTTTTAAAATCTAGTTAAAATTTGAAGAAACGATTAACCTATGACAAATAATGAAAATAATTTGTTTAAAAGTATGGGTAAATGAAACTTAGAGGAGAAAGAGATTTCGATATAGAAGTTGATATAATATAAATTTAAGAAGGTTAAGATTTGAGAAAAAAAAAATGCCAAAAAAATAATTAAGAGTTGCTTAGAAGTTCATTTTTTTTTAAAATAAATAATCAAACTGTTCAACAAAATAATTGGGTCACATATTATAATGAAAAAATATAATGCAAATGCTCTGCCAATTTGAAATAATAATTTTTCATGGGAAAAATGTATTTTGATTATAGTTTTATTTGCTAACACAACATTCCAACTGTAGGTTTATTTAAAAGAATGAAGAGTTCAATTAGATATGTAGTGTACGATATTTTATACTGTGAAGTAAGTTGAGCGTGAGAGGAATTATTTTATTTTATAAAAATGTAAACTTTCGGTGTATATTGTTTTATCTTAAATTTAATGAATAGATTGTTTAAAAATCATATAAATTTAAAATATGATTTAAATGTAAATAAAATTGTAAGAAATTGAAGGATCCAAAAGAGTACGGATATTAGTTTGAAAAAATTTGTCCGTTTTAAGTGATGAGAATTGAGTGTAGAAGTGTGTTGTATAGCACTACGTCTCGTCCGTACAAAAGCAGTAGTTTGAAGATTGAAACCTTGGACGGCCATATACTGTTGGCCCTATGCCCTTGTCATATCATAATTACCCATTTTCAACTTCTTTTTCTATATTTTCATATCTTATAATAATACCTCAAATTATTCTTCCCAAATATTAATCTTCTCAATAAATGCCCATATATCATAAGATTAACTATTTATGCTTTAAATGCATCTTTTTTCTTTACAAATATTACTTCTTTATTTCTGATTTCTTTGCAGATATTTGCTGCTTTTAATTTCTTACATTTGTTCTTCTAATAGCTTTTTTAGTATAACTAGTTTAACGTTAGGTATAGAAAGTAATAACTAATGTAATCAATATAATACTTTAAATTATGATAGTGAACTTTTTAAAGACAATTATATATATAAAATTTATTTTAACATTATATTATTTTAAAAATAAGCATAATGTAGTTCTATGTTACTTGATAATTTTATATATATTTACTTTTTAAAATTTTAATTTTAAATGGTTGTAAAACTAAATATAACATGTTTAGAAAAATTTATTAAGTTATTTATTCAACAATGATCTCGTACAATCTTCTTACAAAAAGTTGCAAGCAAAATATATCTATATATATATATATATATATATATATATATATATATGATTCAAATAGATGGAATATAAAATTCTCAAAAACTTGTAAAGAGAGGAAAAAAATGGATAAAATCAACCATAAAGAAAATAAGAAATTACCCTGATCAAGATTTTGAGCAACCTGTATTAATCTAGTAACTTTGATACTATCACTAGCACAATCTAATTATAGGAAAGATGATTAATTAGTCAATAATCTCACAAGGAAAATATAATATTTTGGAAAAACAAATTATTTAGGTAAATCAATTATAACTGTGTAACTTATACTAAATATTTAGGAAAAATCAAATTTGAGTATTTTTTTTGTCTTCTTATTATTGATTTTATATGACTGTTACTTTTGCCTTTTTCATCTTTAATTTATCGATCAGTCTATTTATTTTCTCTTCAGTTTCCTTCAATTTGCTTGTTAACTCATTCTTGGAGTGGGAATAAACAAATTGACTGCTGAAATTAATGAATTTGTAGACAAAATAAACAAGTTGACACGTGAGTAGGAGATGAAAGAACAAAATAACAATTACATCATTTTATAATAACCACAAAAGTTAAATAACAGAATAGACAAAAATTAAAAATATTTTAAACACTCCATAGATTAAATTTTTTAAATAGACTTAGTTAAAAATATTCAAAGACATATATTACTTAATATGTATTATTTGAAAATGATTCCTCGGAGTGTGAATTAAAAAGAAAACATTTCCTAAAACATAAGAATGTAGGACGCCCATTGAATTGTGTTGGTGAAAACAGGGAGCCAGCACCGAAAACCAACGTTCAATGGTATTCAACGATACCAGCTGCCGCATACGCACCACTTTAACATTCATGCATGATATAACGTTAATTAAAGACAATACCAATTCATTACTTTAGATCATCTATTACTACGAAGAATTTAGATTCTTTGGATTTTTTTTTTTCCTTACATTTATTATCATTAATTTTGACATTTTAAAATATATTAAAAAAATATTTAAAATATCAACACAGACGATATATTTTTAATGTTTAACAGATAACAACATAAACAAAAAAACTAATAAAGAATCTTAACTCTACTTTAAGACACTAAATCAAATGATTCTTTTTTGAACACATAATAGTTATCATAATTTTTGGCTCTATTTGATTCGGAGTGTTTATCAAACTATTACCATTATATCAAAAACTATAATACGATTAATCGAGAGATAACTCTTAAGAACATAATATATTATATTATGACTCATCTCAGTTGACTTGACCTAGGGATGCCAGTTGCAAAGTAACTTAACCCTCGTTGCAGTGAATCTTCCTGTGCACAAGTCTTGTATTCAATGAACATTGCCCACACAACACATGAGTGAATGGGTGTCACAAAGCTTTGTCCTAAACTTATTTTTAGAATGAATTTTTAACATGTATTAAGTTTTAACTTCTAAATCTACTAAAATCGAGGTGTGAAAAATATATGGAACAATATAAGATAACTTTTAAAGGTTACTTGCCGATTTAGAAATTAATTTATAAAATAAAAAATATTGATCAATAAAATAATTATAAAAAATATAAGTTATCGCTAAATTAGACACCAATTTAAAAATCAGTCTGTCTAGAATAGTAAATTTCGGTTTGTAAATGAGAATGAAAAGTTGATAATCTTTGAGCTTAGATATTAGAGTTGGAGTCCCGTAACTCCTAGGTGATGGAGTGGAAAATAATTTCTATCTTTATAAATAAAATATTTACACACTACTAAAGAAAAAAAATACTCATTGAGTGTTTCAGGATTAAATCTATTATCAGATTTAGCAAGAACGAAAACTAATTCTTTTGGTAGTCAAAAACTTTGTAACTAATATTTAATAACAAGTTTATAAATTAATTTTTTTGGTAGTCAAAATTTTTAGAGATCAATTGTAAATTTTTATTCATAATAGTGATTATTTTAGTAACCAATAATTTTTTATTTTATAAATTGGTATCTAAATTGGTTACTATAGTGATTAACAATTTTCTATCACTAAAATGGATTGTTAATGAGAGATTTTCTTGTAGTGAAATTAAAATAGACTAAGTTAAAGATAATCTACTGATTTTTTTATCAATTAAAAATTTATTTAAAGACTGTATTTATCTTAATCCTTTGTTAAAAGATCATTTGATCAACTCACTTTTAATTTTTTGGGTTGAATATCCTATGCATCCACATAAAACAATGCTATACCTAAAGTTCCATATATAAACTAAGCAACTACCCAATTGTGAATACTAGTTAAAGATGGTAATTTTTTTAGTATTAATTAATAGTAATAAATTTAAATTTTAGTTTAAAGATATCATAAAATAGTTTAAGTGTTAAATATATTTAATGACACTAGTCATACTTCATTAAATATAGCTTGTCATCAAATAACAATGACCTATAATGCTCCAACAAATCCACGACTTTTATGAGAAACGAGTGAGTGATTTATTAATTAATACACTTCACAGTTAATGGTGAAGACGAAATGAACAATTTAAAAATTTAAAAGTAGTTATATAGTTCTTACATATAGTAAAATGTTTGGTTTAATTTGTTTCTTATGTATTGAGGTAATACATTTTAAAACCGTTATATTTTATTTTCAAAAACTGTTTTAAGAATATATTTGAAACAAATTCTGAAAATATAATTTATTTTTTGTTTAAAACCCTTAATTTTTTTAATTATAAATAAAGGGTAGGGTCAAGTTTGGTCCACTAAATATCAATTAAAAGATTCATTAAATATTGAAAAATATTCCATAAAGCATAAATGAGGAATGATGTGCATACATATTATTTTGTTATTGAAATAAAATAAAATAAAATCTAAGTGCGAGAATACGACAGCCATGAGAAAATTATTAAGTGAGGATATATATAGTTTGGTATTGATGTGCATATTATATCAAAAAAATCCTGGAAGATTTTTTTTTTAAATATATAAAACGTGATGACTGATTTTTGAACAAAATATTTTCATTTGCAATTACATAAATTAGCTTTAATTATTGATGTCATAAAAACCAATAAGAAGTTAATAATTACATTTGTTAAAAACCTAAAAGAGACAATCATATTTCCCAGGCATTATATAGTTTGAGAAGTTTTAAGATTTACACGGCGTATAATATGTTTGCAAAATCTAGGGTGAGGTTTACGAGAAAATAAAATGCAGCTTTAAATAGGAGTGCGATATTTAAAGGTTTGCTAAGAAGTAAATATGTTGTGTTATATAAATGGAACTAATAAAGAAATTTATTGTTTTATACATACATATCCTGACACAATACAATGTTAAAAGTAAAGCTATTTCATTAAAATGTTATATTTAAAATATAAAATATTGAATAATTATATATTAAATAACTTAATATTAGTAAGACTATTTTATTTATTTTTACTTTATGTGCCATAAACATATAATACAAACTAATTTAGAAATCGTTCAAATGCGCTCTGCAGTATAGTATTTGTTACGATAAATCATTATTAGTTATAGAAAATTCGTAGACCTTATTATAGTAATCTGAACAAGCTATATTGTATATTTGGTCTGATAAATGAAATGTAAAATGAAAATTAGAAGATGAAATATTCTTGTCAATATTCTAATTAAGACTTCGTTTTATACCAATCCAAGTAAATTGAAAGATAAGTACATTTCCAATAAAGATTATTTTTCAATGATCGAATCAGAGTAATATTCCAGGAATTCAAATATTATTGCCAAAAAAAGAAAAATTATGTATCATATTTTGTTAAAAGTAAATTATTTTATAATGCGAGTGCGTACAGAATAATCGAAAAAAATTGAGACATGGTAATTTTATAGGGAACCCTAAGAAGAATAGTGTTGGTGTGTATTATTCTATGATCCAGTGGCTGTCTGCCATTGGATAGATTGGCACATGATCTGAGACGGTGAAAGGAATGAGTACTGTATCATATCATATCACATAATATATATATATATATATATATATATATATATATATATATAATATAAAAAAAAATATATATATATATATATATATATATATATATATATATATATATATATATATATATGAAGGACAATATATATGAAGGGATTCTCTTTTCTAGTATATATATTTTATATTTCTATTTATTCTCAATAATATTTCTAAATTGAAAGAATGTAAGAATAGATGAAAACAATTTAATATTTCTGTTTCACGCTTAATTATGTTTTAAAATTATAAAATAAAAATAAACTATCCTATAATAATATATAAAAGAATTATTCCTTTTAATGTATTTGTTTTAAATTTCTAATTAATATATTTTAAAATTAAAAAAGTGTATAACAATGCAAGAAATATATGTTTTATATTTTCATTTTACTTTTAATCATATTTTAAAAATAAATAAAAATAAAAATAAACTTTCAAATATTAACTAACTATTTTTTTTTATATAACCATCATTATTAATATTGTTTTCTAAAACTATATAGAGGCTAAAAGTGTCTATTTTCCACTAGTAAGGATAATTATTAAGTTAACAGAAAATGTTAACAAGAATTCATTCAAAAATTAAAAATTTTAGAGACGCAATCGAGAGTTTCTAAATTTATGAAAACTTAAAACATAATTAAGTCTATATAATTTATAAAATATAGTTTAACATTAAAAAAGTCAAAAACATAATTAATTCTATATTATTTATACAACATAGTTTAACATTAAAAAAAATCAGAAACGATTTATTAAAATATTCAAAGGTTGTAATTAATTATTTCCACTCAAATTTATTAATTTTAATTATTTAAAATTATAATAAACGGTTTCCTCAAAATTTAAAGATTTTGAAATATTTATAAATAATATTTGGATTTAGTCACTAATTTTAAATTTTATTGTTTTAAAATTATTAGAAAACATTCTTAAGATTAGAAAATAATACAAACATCCTTGTGTTCTTATATTATATCATTTAGAGCATAATAGAGGACCATCAAGTTGATTTTAACCTACCATATTTTAGCGATTGGGATACTATGTTTAATGAGAGGTTACAACAACACACGTGTTGTAAACTAGTTACGACGGGCGGTGAAAATTATTGTAAAAAGAAATTATTAAGGAAAGCTATAGAATAATTTAAAAGTTATAGGTTTTAAAATTAAGTTTGGATTTAGGAGTCGATTAAGTATAAGAAAAATATTAAGGAGTCGATTAAGTATAAGAAAAATATTAACATGTCCACAACATTCGTACAAAGATAATTTTTTTAAACTAATTATGGATAATTAATGTAATTTTTAAAATATTGATTTTTCTTAAAAAAAATCAAACAAACATACAAATATAATATAATATAATAAAAATAATATTATTAGAATTGACATGTTAGATTATAGATTTAATTATACTTTTCATTCTTATTTTCGTTCAAATATATGGATTTGTTCCCTTTATTTTTATAAGTATCCATTAGATCTCATTTTCTAAAAATGATATCATTGCTTGTCGTGGTGGTGGCCATCACCTTCAATGTTCTCGGCGCTCGGTGTTTCTGCTTGTCGCGGCCGGAGGTGCCACTAAAGCTCCTCTTCCTTCTTCCATGGTGGTTTTTCCATTGTTGCCACAAAGCCAAAGTCGCCATACTATGCCGCCACTGCCACTATGACCATGCATCACCGGTGTCGTTGTTGTCGCCAACGGCATTCCCCTTTCTCCTCTTCTCTCTGTTTCTCTGTTTGAATTTGTTGGCTGATGAAGATTATGGGAAAAAAACGCAATGAAGATGAAATGAAAATTGTTGTAGTGGTGTGTGTGTGTGTTTGTTTGATTTTCTGAATACAGGTTGAAGTGGCATGAAGATGAGAAATGGTGGAAGTTGAGCATGGAGAGGGTTTGTGTCTTAGTGTAGGAATGAGTTGATGTGATGGTGATGGAAATCGTGGTAGCGGTTCTTGATGATGGAGGGAATGAAATGATGAAGGAGAACTGATGATGGAGAAGATGCACACACGACACGAGATAAAAAAAATTGGGACGAAATGCACACTGCATCACTGTTTTCGATCTTTGATCAATACAAAAACCCTTTTAAAACACTGTTTTTAATAATTTAATTAATAAACAACACTAAATCCACATCACTCTTTTTCACTTTGCCTGGTCACTATTTCTTTGACGTTGTGGATAATGATACACAAACTACTTCTTAGAACTCCAAGCAAATATTCTATTTGACATTTTAAAAACATACCTAGAGGTGTGTTTTCTGTCATCCAAATCACCAACATAGTTGCTGTCACAATATGCTATCAAATTCTCTCCTCCTTCCCTTTTATAAAACAGTCCCAAATCTATAGTTCCTCTCAAGCAGCGTAGAACTCCTTTTGTGGCTTGATTATGCAAGGTTGTTGGTGCATCCATGAAACGAGCTAGTAAACTCACAACATACATTGAATCTGGTCTTGTGGCAGTTAGGTACATGAGACTGCTTACCATATGCTTATATGCGGTAGCATCAACCTTCAGTCCTCCTATATCCTTTGTGACTTTACATCCTGGAACAATTAGATTTTTCATAGTTGAACAGTTTTGTAATCCAAATCTTTCCAATACTTCATTGACATATTTCTTTTGACAGATGAAAATACCACTAGGAGTTTGTGTGACCTCCACTACAAGAAAATAACACATGGATCCCAAATCAGTCATCTTGAATTTCCTCTTCATTGAATGTTTAAATTCTTCAAACATGTTATTACTATTACTTGAGAAAATAAGATCATCCACATATAAATTAATAATAAAAACATTAACATTATCTTCCCTTTTAACAAAGAGAGTGTATGATCAGTCATGCTCCTTTCAAATCCTTCATTGATAAAGTATGACTCTATTTTTCTAAACGAGACCCGAGGGACTTGTCTAAGTCCATAGAGAGCCTTTTTGAGTTTGTAGACTTTTTTTTTCAGCACTAGGTTGTTGTATATATACTTCTTCTACTATTTCTGCATGTAAGAATGCACTTTTGACATCAAGTTGATGCCATCCCCTACCAGCTGTAATAGACAAAACCAGTCGAATAGTGTCCCAACGAGCAACAGGTGCAAACACCCCAGTGTAATCAATACCAGTTTGTTGAGCATATCCTTTAACCACAAGTCTGTCTTACACTTGTCAATTTCACCTTTTTCATTGATCTTAGTCTTGAAAATCCACTTGACACCAATCTTCTTTGCTCCAGGTGGTAGATCAATGAGCTCCCAGGTGCCATTTCTTTCGATTGCTTCAATTTCATTTTTCATAGCATCTTTCCACACTCGACTTTTAGCTGCTTCCTCAAAGGCGAGAGGATCATTGGTCACAATCATAGCGAGTTGTTGCATTTCCTGGGTGAGATGCTCAACATCATCAACTTCTTCTTCGGATAATCCAGCTTCATATTCATAATCATGCATCCATATTGGTGGCTTTCTGATGCGTTTAGGGACTTTGCTGCTTCTTATAATTTTTGAACTCTCGGCAATTTCAGGATCTGCTTTGCTGGTCGTTCCTAAGTCAATATCAGTTGCTTATGGTTCAGCACATATAAGATCATTAGTGTTGCTGCTTTCTCTCGATATGCTCCAATCCCATGTTTCCATTTCATCAAACACAACATTATAGTTGATTATTAATTTTCTTTGTTTCTGGATCATACATACGATAGACTTTGGATTCTTCACTAACTCCCATGTGCACGCATTTGATACTCTTCTCATCTAACTTTTTGAAGGTTGCATCAAGAATATGCGCATATCCTATGCAACCAAACACCTTGAGGTGACTCACTATTGGCTTTCTTTCTTTCCATACTTCTTCTGGTGTCATATATGTCAAAGCTGAGGTAGGACATCTATTGAGAACATAGGTGGCTTGATTTGCTGCTTCTGGCCAATACTTCTATGGAACCATACGATCTATAAGCATGCACCTTATCATATTCATCAGTGTGCAATTTCTCCTCTCAGCCACTCCGTTTTGTTGTGAGGAGTAGGCAACAGTGTGTTGTCTAGTGATGCCATGAGCACTACAATAGTCATTAAATTCTGATGAATAGAATTCTCCTCCTCTGTCAGTTCATAAACACATTATTTGGTATTCTGTTTCGTTCTCCACACATGAATTAAACCTTTTCAATTTGTCAAAGGCTTCTGACTTTTGAATGTGACCATGCTCCATACCCTTGCTAACTCTTCTCATATCATTTACAATAATCATTACTCTAGAGATGCAATCATTAATGCATTCACCACCTTGCATCTCAAGGAGTTCAAACTCCCTTATAAGCCGCTGAAGTTGGGCTCTTTGAACACGTGCATTCCCATGATATTTCTTGGACGTTGCTTTATTGGTGATTGTCTTCAAAATATTTTTATCAATAGACTGGAATAAGTAATTCTTGGATCTCGGGTCCTTTAGTCGTTGCTCTTCCAATGTGCGCTGCTCTGCTCTAGTGAGTTCAGCCACCAGTTTGGGCTCCTCATTGCCTTGCTCCACTACTGTCCAATATTTCTTTGATCTTAGTAGATTTCCATTAGCATGGACCAGTGATCATAATCACCATCAAACCTAGGAATATTAAAGAAATTGTTGTTGTCAGCCATGGTGTTTTGGTTTCAGAGTATCAGGGTTCTGAGAGTGGTTCTTGATAGCAGTGTTATATTCTAATACTGTGTATAGAAACTTTGTGTAGAAACATAGCTTTCAAGCTTGGATTATTTTAGTGATATGAATGGCATTAAATAGCCAGTACAAAGAGAAACATAAAAACTAATTCATACTTAAATCAAGGCTAGATATCAGGGACCTCTATTCCTAAAGAATAGGTATTATTCAATCAAGTCTCTTAGTAGTTATGATTTTTCAGTTTCTGTTTTTCCCCTAAATCAGTTTTGGGTGTTTCCCCTTCTATTTAAAGGAAGGGTTTTATACAAAATAGAGAGGTATTTACCGGTTTGAATGTTATCTTCCTTCTCGCACCTTTTCTCCATGATTTTCCCGCATATACTGCTTTGAATCTCCATGGCTGTAGGGTTCTCAACCAGATACTACCCACAAGAAATTTAATCTATACAAAACACTCATCAACGCAATTAAATTCTGAAATAGAGAATGAGGTGAAAACTAAAAAAAAAAAAAAAAAAAAAAAAAAAAAAAAAAAAAA
>Ga0214543_1007543_pt1 | contig 18550 bp, 16 predicted proteins | sample CNSS2metaG_FD_160094 | JGI IMG/M metagenome (GOLD analysis project Ga0214543, IMG submission 160094) | Root nodule microbial communities from cowpea collected in UCLA plant growth center, Los Angeles, California, USA - CNSS2 | ecosystem: Host-associated > Plants > Roots > Nodule | place: USA...
GTGGATTGATTCAATTACTTTTAAAAGCATGAATTGGGCGAATGGGTATGAGTAGAATGGTTTATGGTCTGTGATTGATAAGTTTAACATGACCTTGGCATGTGACTTGTATGAGATGGTTGGTAATCAAAGTGGCATGGTGTCCGTATGAATTACACTTCTATATTCATGAATTGGGAAGGATGATTTGGAATGGATTCAACATGGAACATGTATGAGGATGGATTATAAAGGTTGGCATGATATTTATAAGCATAATAAATATTATTGTTTGTTTGAATATGTATAGTATGTGGTCAGTACGTAATTCCTTGGAATCTCTATGTGAGATTTCAAGGTCGTGCTTCAATGGTCGGGACGTAATTTCATGGTCCCTGTTAGTGGGTGTCCATGGTGGTGCCCCATCTATATAATTTGGTAAGGATTCAAGGTAAGGATTGCATCCTGAGACTCTAAGGAGTCAGTTAGTCTCACTTAGAGCGGACTGACTCTTGTGGTGAGAGTAGCAGGAGGCCCGAAACTCATTAAGGGCTAACTTTGTGTGTGTGGGATTGATTCATTGTAACACTTGCAACACATAGCTCGGGGGTGAGCAGCTCGGGGGTGAGTAGAGGTATCCACCACAAGTGCAAGCATCCGCTAAATTCGACCAGGTTATACGTATCCGGATGAGTCGAGTCGTGTTGTAGTGTATTGCCTGAAAAGTCATAACATGCATGGTTGATTTGAGTGTATGATATTGTGAAATTATATATGATTTGATGGATGAAATCTTTTGTGCTCTAGCTTACCCTACTTTTATTGTTGTGTGTTTTGTTGTGTGGTACTCTTTTTTGCGATGATCATCAACTTATTGATGTGAGCATATGCGAGAAACACCCGTGGGCAACAAGGAGGTGATGGTTCCACCGCATAGTCTCCATGGGCTGGACTTTGTTTCTTAATGGGTTTTCTTAAGGGTTATGACCCATGTATTGCCTTATGCTTCATTACTCTACTCTTATATGTTGGATATCTTTTTATCTGGTTTTCCATTGGCATCGTGGTGTGCCTAGTTTTGTAGGGGTTGTGTTACGGATCCCAAGACTGCACTGTTGTACTATCTTTGTATGACGTTTCTTTTAATTTTGCTTAATAATTAAATGGGGCGTTACAAAATCGGTCACTAAAAATTAGCTACCTAGGTTTTAGTTACCAATATGACTTAGTTTCTAAATTGGTCTCTAATTAATTAATCATAAATTTAGTGACCAATTATAATTTTTTATTTATAATAGTGACTATTTTGGTAACCCATAATTTTTAATTTTGTAAGTTGGTATCTAAATTGATCACTATAGTGACTAACTATTTTTGGTTTCTAAAATTAGTTTCTAATAGAGGATTTTCTTGTAGTGTTTTCTTGTGTGGCTCAGCATCATTCTATGTTGCTCAACTATAAGGCCAAAATTCAAGAAATTCTAATTTTCCATACCTCATTATATCATTTTAAGCTAAAAATGGATGTTTATTTCTAAAATATGAACAATTCATGCATTATAAGTGTCAAAATCATATGAAAATTTACGTATTCTAAACACATATCACTTGTTTTGTGATGTATTTTAAATTAAGACCATTTTTATTTTGCTGTAAAGGTATAAGTAGTGGTAGAGCATTGTGGTAACTAGGGGGCCATGATATTATAGGTATTTTAAAAAAGATTATAATCAAATATTTTATTTCATTTATAAACATAATAATTAATGTTAATAAATAATAAAATATAAAATCAAGCACAATAAAGAATAAAGAATAAAAAGATTTATCAAGATATTTTTTATTTTTTTTTCCATTATGGCTTGAGTTTCTTACAAATTGTTCTCTTCTCTCATTTTCACATGTTTCCTTTTGTTTCTGAAGAGAAAAAAATTTATTATTTTTGCTCTTATTTCTCATATGTTCTTTTTCATTCTCGAAGAAAATAAGAAGAAGATAATTTTTTCGTCTCACTTGATAGTGAAATATTAGTTTAATAATTTATTTAATAAGTCTCTTGTATTAATTTTTTATTTTATGAACATAGAAGAAAAAATATTGTACTGTGTTATATTATAATCGGATTTTAATTGTGGTTCCATTATATGTCTTGAGTTTCTCACAAATTGTTCTCATCTCCCTTTCTCACTTATTTTCTTTTGTTTCTTAAAAGAAAAAGATTCATTATTTTTGCTTTCATTTCTCATTTGTTCTCTTCCATTTTCGAAGGAATAAAGAAGAAGAGAATTCTCTCTTTTCTCACTTGATAGTGAAATATTAGTTTAATAATTTTTTTAATGAATCTCTTGTATATTAATATTTTATTTTATGAACATAGAAGAAAAAGTATTGTACTATGTGTTTTTTTATAACTGGATTTTAATTGTGGTTTGATTATCATCGAATTTTGTTTTAGTATTTACATCTCTCAATTTTTTATTAGAATGATAAATTATTTTTTAGTCTTATTTTTTTAAAAATAGGTATATTGATGAAGAATAAAAGAATAGATTACTTTTTAAAAGTGATAAAAGGGAAGCTACTCGTGAAGATGAAAACGGGACAAATTAAACTCCTCTAAATATTTTGAAGCATGATATTAATGATGCAATTGTTCAAGCAGAAGAGCCCTTTCTTAAGGTTCAAAGAATTATAAGTGAGGAGTTTCATATTAATATGTTGGAACACGATCCAGGAAAATGTCTTCAAATATGAGAATATTCAATGAGCCAAAAAGATGAAATTGGAAGAGTTTATTTAAAATGAGGTTCATATCAAATACAACTTGAAAACTATCTTTTTTTTCTAAGGAAAAACATCCAAAGTGATTTTAATCTAATTGATTTAAAAATTTTCCTTCTTAGCTAGAGTATTCCTCGGCTAATGATGAAACTTATTGTTTGACATGTTTTCTATTTAGTTCAAAGCTAGATGGTCATCCTGGGTCAGATGTGTTTATTAAACAAGGTTTAGATAATGAAAAATGGTTAATGCAAGAAAAAGATGTGCATTTCTCAACCACACTGGAGATAGTCCTTGCTCATCGCATAACAATGCAATGAAAACTTCTATTGACACAATTCATTGGCTGACATTTTAAGCTTGTGCATTTAGAGGCCACAAGGAAACATCATAGTCAAGTAATAGAGATAACTTTCTTGAAATGATTAAACTTCTAGCATCATATAATGATAAAGTGACACAAATTGTGTTAGAAAATGCGTTGTATAATGCTAAGTATACTTCTCATCATATTCAAAAAGAAATCTTACACATTTTCTCTAGAAAAGTAAGAAGTCATATTTAAGAAGAAATTGGAGATTCTAAATTTTGCATAATTGTAGATGAAGCACATAATGAATCTAAAATTGGTGTCTCAGAATTGTTTTAACTCACTTGGGTTTCGAAAATTATATCTATTCATTTTTAATTCACTTTTAAAGTTCAAAACCAAATTATATTCAAGTTTGGAAGAGAACAAATTCTAAATTCGTGTTAAAATTTAATAAATTAAAGCATATTTAACTCATAAAAATATTAAAATATTGTAAGTTATAAAAACATATTTAATTGATAATTTTTTTTTTAAATTGTAAGTTATAATATATTGCATGCGAATTTTCAAATGCTTTGACGTGGAATTTTGTTGAACCTATTCTGGTGATAGAATTGATATGATTAGTCCTAATTAAATGTACTAATCTTATCTTATTGTTATACATGTAAAGCTCTCTTATGATAGAAGTAAAAATGCCAAACAACAAATTGGATAGAGTTTGAATTGAACTATAGTTACGAAATAAAAGTAAAATTGATTCATTATCAGTTCAACCATGTCAAAATTCAATCTAAACCCAGCAACTCGATTTAAATTGTACAATATTATTTTATCCAAAATTACAGTTTTATAATAAAATTTAATATTTATAAAAAAATTATATTCAATTAGTTCCTCTAACTTTGTTGACTCGTCTCTTTAACTAATTCATCTAATAATATGTTTACATTTAGCAAAAATAAATAAATAAAATATGACGGCTTCTATGATAATTGATCAAATAATAATGCTCAAGAAGTTACTACACATCAAAAAGTTATTAAAGGCAAATATTGAGTTTCTCATAAATATAACCTCACATAGAACATTTTGTAAAAGAAACTATGATTCATAGAGATTAGGGGAAAAGATTGTTATTGACAAAAATAATCAATTACAATATTGTGTATAGGATGCAAAAATAATACTGATAATTAACTAGTGTTGATATTATATTATAATTAAATTAATCACCTTCTAACCAAAAAAAAAAAAAAAAAAACTCACATAGTCTCAACACTTAATATAACTTGTTATAGTATAAAAGAGTTAAAATCTTCCAATAATATTTGAAGTTAGAGTCAAATAATGCCTTGATTAATTTCAACAAAATAATCAATTATGTAAATCTTTTCTAGAATTATCTCTCTCTTTCTAATCATTTTCCTTACAAAATTATGGCTGACATAATTTATATTTTCAGTTCTTAATTTTATGGTATATTTGATTCTTAGTAATATAAATCTTACATTGACTCCTACAAATAAGAGCATACTTTCATTCCTTTCATCCATAATTACTCGAAATTAAATTTATTTCATAATCTCCTCATACTTTTTTTCAGGCTTGCTTATTTATTTACTAACCACACAATGTGACATATGTTACATTTGTATCTGACACATTTTTCATATAAAAACTTCATCCATAATCTTCGATAAATTTTAATGAGGAGCCATGAAATGTTGATTTGCAGAAGTGAATTCCTTCAAAATCTCATTTATGTATTTTTTTTATTATTTTTATACTGTGTTTGTTTGAAGATGAGTAGTGTGGTAACAGAAACAAAAGCAAAGAAAAATTATGGTTGGATTTGATGGTGTGCGATGAAAGTCGCAGGCATATTTGAAAATAACCAATTTTTTTCCACCCTCAAATGTGTGACGAAACGAGGAAAAAGTGAAGTTAAAGTTAAGTTAATGTTAGATTACGATTTTAGACTTCTGTGTCTGCCTATAAAACAGCGTAACATTAGAGATGCATTAGTGTGTGTATATTATATATTTAAGATGCATGAACTAGGTGTTATGTGGGATTATGTGACATAATTTATTACTATATTATAAAATAAAATAAAAAATAAGTTTATATAATGATACTAATATTAAGAAAACAATGATAATAATAAATAACAATAGTAAAATAAATTTGTGGTATATATATACATTCTTTTATTATTGAAAATTTTCACATTCTTTATTTGAAACTCATTCTCCACACCACCACAGGTACATTACTCACACCTTTTAAAATTAATCAAAATGCACAATAAAAAAGTGAAAGTAGATTCAACATTGATTGGATGTATAAAGTTTTCACGACAAACATATTATCTTTTATGATTTTTTTTGTTTTTTGCAAGAAGCATTTTGGTTGGGTTTAAAATGATAGTGAGTCGGGTTGCACATGTTTTATTTAAATAATTTGTCTTGTTACATGTAGATATAAAAAAAAAATCTAAAATGTTTTATATAAAATATATATATATATATATATATATATATATATATATGAATACGAATATTTTCTAAAATAATTTAAATAAGATTAATAATTCTATAAAGTACAAACTCAGATAAAATTTTGATCGTAAAATATAATTCGAATAAAATCATATTGGTATAAATAAATTTAGTCTTTTAAAAACAATTCAAAGAAATTACACCAACAAATATAAGTTAAAAATAATATTGTTTTAACGAAAAATTAATTTCACAAGTCTAAATAAAAAATTAAAAAAATTATAAAATTATATTTTTGATAGTTATTTGTGATTTTTTCTAAATTTTTAGTCATTCTTCCTGATCTTATTTGGCACATTTGTTTTACTTTTGAAAAAATATTAAGATAAAACATTTACTACATCTTCATTATTTTTCCTAACCGTATTTTCGTTTTCAGAAAAACAAAAAGTTGCACTATTTTACCTTCATAAAGAAACTGACTAATTTTTGGATCTGAATGCACTAATTTTCGGATGATGAAAAATGTAAACAAGCCCAAATCAGAGTCGGCCCGTATACTTCCAGCTAAAGCCCATTTCCTAGTAGAGGTCAATGGCGAACCATGGTGCATTACAACAAGTAAGAGTATTTCTTTCCGCGCCCACGTATTTTCTTTCTACACTTTATAAATATGAAAATTCTTATTTTGTCTCTCTGGTTTAAAGTTTTCTTTTTAGGAAGTCTTTCCAAATTATATAATTTGAAAGTCATCTTTTTTTCATAAAAGAAGTTTTTGTATAGTACGATCCAAAAATTATGATTAGGAATCGAAAGAATTTCCATCAAAATATAATGTAATATGTTTCTTTTTTCCAAGTAGAAAAAACGCAAAACGTAAAAAATGTAGATACATAAATGGTTAAGTATGGTTTTAGTTTCTAAATTTTTGATGTAAAATTAGAATTCATAATGTTAAATATTTTGACATATTTTGATTCTCAAACTTTTAAAATGAATGGATATAATTTGTTTTTAGTTCAATTATATTAGATTTATTTTTTTAGGTGTCAAATTGAGTTTCATATTAGCATTTTAGTTGTGTATATTATTTGACATGTTTCTACTTCACGTTTCATACTAACATTTTAGTTGTGTATACTATTTGACATGTTTTCACTTCAATGTTTATTATGAAACACGTTTAACGCGTAAACAAAATTAATGAATTATGCTAAAAAAATTATGTTCATTCATTTTTAAAATTCAAAACTAAAATGTATTAAAATTTCAAACACAAACAAAATTTAATTTTACATTAAAGTTCATAAACTAAAAATATATTTAACTAATAGAAAGAAATTGAAATTGTAATATAATAAGAGGTGTAGAAGTTTATACATATTTATATTTTACACACCTCCTGATGATAGAGGAAGGAATAAACTATTGGGTGGATGAGAAAATACTCTAACTAAGAACGCTAATAAATAGGGGTGGTAAAACGGGTTAGTCCGACCCATTTTGTCCCGCTTTGTCTTTGACCCGCCAAAAATGGGTTGGGTCGGATTACCCCTATTGAAAAACAAGGTTAGACATTGCAACCCGTCCTATCTTAGAACGAGCTAGCGGGTTGGCCCACTACTTTTGTTTAAATGTATAAATTTTTTTTATATATAAATTTGTTTATATAATATATAAAAAAAAAATTAGTTATATTTTACATTTAAACATAAAAGAAAAAAACCAACGAGCTGAGCTATAACGAATTGGCAGGTTGAAAACTCTAACTCAACTCATTATTTCCTTGGCTCATCCTTTTCTTGACAGACTAATGGATTTGGTCCACTTTGACATGTATACAATAAATGATTCTCTTTGTCGTTCTTGAACTACTTAAAATAAAAAAAGTTGTTCTTTTTCGATTTTTATTTTTATTAATTTTTATTTTAGAAAAACTGTTACATAAATATTTTTTAAATATAGAAATTATATTGTAAAATTGGAATAAATAATTCAAATTGTGATATAAAGTTATTTTAAATTGAATTAGGTAAGTTATTAAAACTACTAACTGTACTGATAAACTTGAGATCATTGAGATATTTTGTGACTAATTATAAAAGTTTGGTGAGAAATATATTTTTTCTAGCAAAAGAAAGTAAAGTAAAAAGAACGAGACGCTCAACTAATAAACTTTGTATTATGATTTGCAACAGTAAAATAACTAGATTTGCAACTCATAAGAGTAAAGTTAGGATTATCTTTATAATGTACTTTTTTTTATGGACGGATGTTTATTGAAAATTACATGGCACATCTTCTTGGACTGCTTTATGCCGAATAAACTAGAAATTTACCATTGAAATCCCGATAAAATAATCCCTAAATAAAATACATAAAACAATGTAATTAACAATTGAGAAATGAAGAGATAAAATAAACAATTGATGCAGAGATGATAAAATTATTTTCTCTAAATCAAATGTGTAAAAATGTAAACTAAATTTTTTAACATGTTTACACCCCAAACGCGCTTTTTAGTAGACCAAAAGTCTATAAAGTCGTCGCATGTGGTCCCCTGCACCGAACAACTACTAGTCATGTCATGTGACATGTTTGTTTAGCATAATATTTGTCATTACAATTGGAAAAGTTTGTCTGTTACATTATAAATATAAGTAGTTATTTTAAATAATTAATTTAAAAAATAGTTTTTTTTGTTAAATTTTGAAAATTTTCCGCCTTACTGATTTTTTGTTCTTGTTTCTTATTTATCTACCTTTTGTTTAACCAGAATATTAATTTACATCTCAACTTTTGTTTTAATACTTCTTTTAAGCTCATCAAATTTTAACTAATAACTACTTTGGTGACCTATGATATGGTTAAAAAGCCTAGTTATGAGAAAAGTATTTTTCTTCAGATTGTTTCCATAGATTTACTGGTACTTAATGAAAATTTGAAACTATGGGTCGTTTTTATTTGCCTTGGATAAAAAACAATTTTGTTTATTAGCTTCTATTAAAAGGTCAATCTTATTCACTAAAAATAAAGGTAATAGTTATATTTATAAAGTTGTGTAAAAATATTTATCTCTTTTATATATAGAGGATAATATTAATATAAATTATTAGAGTAGTGTATATTGAGATTTATTAAACAAAATACACTCATTTGATAACTTAAAATAATAATATTTTAATTATATATATATATATATATATATATAAAATTTTAATATATATTATTATCTTATTCTATTATTATTGAGGGTAATAAAATAAGAATATATTTTTTAAAGACTGTCAAACCATTATTTTCCTATGTATTATTAATGTTAAATATTTTATTAATTATAGTTATTAAAAGAAATTAATTTTTAGTCATGACTATTTTTGTCATATACTATAAAAGTCTTACAATGATCTTCTAAACTTATAATTTACTTTCTTTAAAAAATATAAGTCTTCTCTCTCTCTCTCTTAAATAAATAAAGTCGTCAATCAAATCACAATTTATTATATTTAATGAAAACTCTTATTTATATATATTATAAAAAATAAATTAAAAAAGGTACCACTTTACAATTTAATACTGCATTAGTGTCGTACAAGAGTAGATCTACAAAAAGCTTACTGCATTTAATGGTTTATTGAACTGTCAACTGCAAATTAGAAACTAGTTTTTTTAAGATGTTAAAATTTGTTTATAAATCAATATTTTAGTAATGTTTTTTATATATTTTAACATGAGTTACTTATCTACTCGTATTAACTTACGATAATTTAAAACGTATTATTCCCGCTTTTTGAAAAAATAAAATCTTTCAAAAAGTTGGGTCATAGTGAGAATTTGTCGGGATCTGAGTATTTATTATTAGATTAAAAATTATAATTTAGTTAGCAAGCAACTTTTTTTTTACTTGAGATTATTATTAGATTAAAAGTTATAATTTAGTTAGGATGTAACTTTTTATTTTTTACTTAAAAGAGTGTAACATAAATTCAAACATCACTCGGTTTATTTAGTCTATGCTACAAAACTATTAATATCACTTGTAACAAAATTTTGGCTAAAATTGATTCATTTATTTTAAAATTTTGTCAAAATTACTTGAAGTTTTTAATCTATTTTCTTTTTTTTTTCAACTATTTACACACTCTTATCATGTGAAAGTTAAATTTATTGAAACAAAACTATATATTATGAAACATTTTTCAAGAAAATTCATTCTAGCAATAACTTTTCTTTTAAATGATGAAATTTTTATAACTATCTTATTTATCACATTCTTGGTTTCTTTATTTACATGTCTAAATCTAAAAAAAATCAATAAGATCAATTATTTTATAAATTGTTTTGAAATCTGAATTTTTTTTTTAATAATTTTATCTTTAAAAAATATCTTGTTAAAGAAAAAAATATAAATTTTAACATCAAGATAAAAAGTTATTAGGTATATTAAAATAAACTTTTTAATTAAGAATTAAAGAAAATTTTCATTCAACATGAATTTTTTATCTTTTAATTAATTTTGAAAACTAAACACTTATTAATTCTACATTAAAAATCAATTATAAATTATAATTAATCCTACATCACTTTAACATAAAATCAAACATTAACTCTAATATTCTAATCTCAATTTCAAGATAAAATATTCAAAATAAAATATTTAAAATCAATAGTTACATTTGAAGTATTATTTATTTTCAAATATGAATTATGATGATTTTATACTTAAAAATGTCGAAAAAAATAAAAAAAGAATATATATATTTAAAGTAATCTTAACGTTTAGTTTTTGAATGATAGAGAATGGTACAAGAATTGAAATATAGTGATAAGATCTAAAAGAATTAAATAATGAGATGTAGCTTGAATGGGGGAAAAGACGGTGACTTTTATGAGCTTAGGATGAACACTAGGTCCCAACTGGACTTCGTCCTACACCCATTTATGTCATATTACCGTCACCCCATGACGTATATTCAATGACATAAGACACTCTTCCCGTGAATCTACTATGTATACTTGTCTGTATTATAATATCATTTTTTATACATACATGTATTTACAAAAATTATATTTTTAAACTACTTAAATATTGAATTTTCTTTTCTGAAAAAAATTAATTAATTAAGTATTAGTACAATGATTCGTTTGATTTAAAAAATGATTAATAAATGATTAAGTATTTGTATATTTTTGAATAATGTATTCAATGGACACATGATTAAAGTGTATCCTTAGCTAGTTTTGTATTAGAATCTAGGTTAGGACTATATCCAAGTCTGTGATCCGTACTCAACATACAAAACTGATGCCTCGAGCTCCAATCTTCACCTTAAAAAAAAACGTACTTTTTGGCAGCTTTAACTTAGGGTAGTCCAGTTATACTTTAACAGGTGTATCACAATTTTCACGGTTTTAAACTTTAATCTATAATTTATATTCAAAATTAAAAATTAACTTTTAATAACTTTTACTTTTTTATAACTTAGATGTCAAATCACAAGCATAAAATTAAATTAAAATGCATTACATTTGGCTAAAACAGCTTATACTCTTCATTTAAGTGTGTCTGTGTGTGTGCACTAAGTTATTATCGTGTACCTTTTGTGACCATAGATTGTTAATTTCTGAAATATATAATATTACAACCAAATTAAATGTCAATACTATATATCGCAAAACAATTATCAAATGAATATAAAATAAATAAATTATTCAAATGAAAAGTATATTGTACTAAATATCATGATAAGGTAAAAAATGAAAACATTTAACTTATTCGAAAAGGTAGATATTTGCATATTCAAACAATAAGGGTAAAAAATCAATTTTATAATTCAAGGTCATAGATTACGTACCTCACAAAATGCATTTAGATGATATACACCAACTTTTTATAAGTAAAACTTTTTTATACTAAATACAGTTTAAATAAAATGAATTCTAAATATTATATAATTTGAGCTAAAAGGTTTATAATATGTAATTTTAATTATCAAAATTTTATTTTTTATAAAATTTATCATTTTTAAAAATGTTTTTTTTGGTTAAATTAGTAATTCAATCATATATTTATGTATATGATTCACTTTAATATATATATATATATATATATATATATATATATATATTTACTAATATGATTGATATCATTGATACTGGTATGATTTATTACTCTTTATATAAATATTTGTATTTACTATTTGATTTGTATTCTTCTTATTAGTAATATGACATACAAAAAAGTTGCTCCCTAATCTCTCATTCTCTGTTCTTCATTCTATTTTTTATATTCTCTATGTTATTAGTTTTATTATATAACACGTTATCAGCACGATGCTCCAACTAAATGAGGATTAGTGAAAGCTTTTTCCCTCTAACAACAATGTTCTGCATGTTTCAATCCAGGTTTTTTCTAATCTTTTATTCATTTACAATTTTACCTTATATTCTTATTCTTTTGATAAGAATTGTTTGACTTTTTCAATGTTCATCTCCATCTTATTATTTTTATTTATTATGACAATGATTATTATTATTATTATTATTATTATTATTATTATTATTATTATTATTATTATTATTATTATTATTATTATTATTATTTTATGTGCTAGTTCTAACACGCCAAAGTTACAAATTTTGAATTTGCGATCCTTGATATTACAAGGAAAAATGACTTATATTGGATATTAAATGTTGAAATACATTTAGATGCAATGGATCTTGGTGATATCATTAAAGAAAGAAATAAAGCATTTGAGTAACTAATTTGTTCCTGCGAGAACAATATTGTGAACAAAGATTTTATAATATTATGAATTTATTTCATGCCTTTGTATGACTGAACAAAGCTATGAAGCTTTTTGATGAAAAATCATGAAATTCGCTTAATCCGCTCCATTCCTAGAAGTGAATGTAACAATAAATATTATGAATTTATTTCATGCCTTTGTATGGCTGAACAAAACAATGAATTTTTGATAGAAAATCATGAAACTTGTCCAATTGGTTATGCTCCATTCCCAAAAGTGAATGCAACAATATTTGATTTATATTTTCATGATCGTGATATTGATTATGGACATGGTTATAAAAGAAATTTTAAATACACATTTTGTCACCAGAAGTGGCACAATAATGTGAAAAAGGAAAAGAAAAATGTGAAAATATTGACAAATAAGATGATAGTATATATTATCATTACGATGATAAAGGTCATTTGAGTTGTACTTGTCGTACACCAAAACATCTTACAAATAATAAGAAGAACATCGAAACACACTTTGTTTACGAATATGGTGATTTTGATTATGGCCATATGGATGCTACTCATCTTGATATTATTATTTTCTTTGCTAAACCAAATGGAAGCATTGAATATCTCATTGGTTATGAGAGTGTTAAAAAAGAAAAAAAAATTCTCACATTGATATTAATGTTTATATGAAGAATGAATGTTGGCACTAGCACCAATGATGAGGATATATGTCTTATTGATAGTGCAACAACTCATACAATTCTCAAGAGTAACACATTTTTCTCTTGTTTGGTAATGCGAGAAGTCAATGTTAGTTCTATTTCTGGTACTACAAATATAATTGAAGGCTTCAGAAGAGTTATTGTACTTCTACCCAGAGGTACAAGATTGCATATTAAAAATGCATTTTATTCTCCTAAGTCTAATAGAAACTTATTAAGTTTCAATGAATATCTTTATATCACTCGAATTAAGTTGAATATAAAATGTGTATTGGAGAAATTATTAGCCTTCTCTTAAGGCTTATACTACACATATAGTAATGCAATTGAGACACATGCCATTGTAAGCTAGAAGCTTACAAATAGAAATGAATTTCTTGTTTGGCATGATTGGTTGGGGTCATCTTAGATATATCATGATGCTAAAAAAAGGTTGAAAAACTCATGTGGACACCCACTTAAGAGTCAAGAAACTTCTTTAGACCAAGGAGTTCTCATGTACTATATGTTCACAAAAGTTGATAATAAGACCATCACCAGAAAAATTAGAAATGAGTCAATCTCATTTTCAGAACGAATACATGGTGATATTTGTGGTCCAATACACCCACCATGTGGATCATTTATATATTTCATGGTTTTAATTAATGCATCTATTAGATGATCACATATTTGTTTATTATCAACTCGCAATCAATTATTTGCAAAGTTATTAGTACAATTAAGAGTTCACCTCCTAGATTATCCGATTAAGAAAATCTATTTTGATAATACTAGTGAAATTACATCTCATATTTTTCATGAGTATTGTATATCAATTGGAATTGAAGTTGAGCCTCCAATAACACATGTTCATACTCAAAATAGACTTGTGGAATCATAACTAAAACGTCTAAAATTGGTTGCAAGACCATTACTTATGAGAGCTAATCTTCCAATGGCTATTTGGGGATATGCAATTTTGCATGTTGCATTATTGATTCGCATCAAACCAACAAATTATCACAAATGCTCTATTGTGCAGTTGGTTTTTTATCAATGACCTAATATTCTCATATAAGAATTTTTGGGTGTGGTGTATATGTTTTCCCCACCAAAAGGGACTATGATGGGTCCTTAGAGACAATTGAGAATATATGTCGGATATGATTCTTTCTCAATAATGAAATATCTTTAACTACCAACGAGAAACTTATTTACAGTTCAAATTTTTGACTGTCACTTTGATGAATAAGTTTTTCCAACATTAGGGGGAGAAAGAAAACAATTGGAAAAAGGTATTGGTTGGAATGAATTATCATTATCTCGTCTTGATTCTTGTACAAAAGAATGTGAACTAGAAGTTCAAAGGATAATTCATTTACAAAATTAATCGATCAATTACCTTATGTTTTATTGACAGAAAAAAGGGTAACTAATATCAGATGCTAATGCTCCAAAGATAATTGATATTAGTTCATAACACGCCTAAAGTGTGGTAGGCCTGTTAGTTCTAAAGACACACTTGAAGCATGATATGCCTATTGGTTCCAAAGATAAAAACTCTTGAATGAGAAAGGGAGCTAAAATGGAAATCCCAAAAGATTCATTTGACATAATTAATGATTCAATTCCAGAAGAACCTCGGGTACCTGCAATTGTTCAAAATGATGAGATCTCAATAAATTATGTCATGAATCATATAATATGGAACCAAAATGAAGTCAACATTGAAGAAACTTTTACATATAATATAGCGATGAATGTTATGAATGACAGTGAGGATCAATAATCAATGATCATTGAAGATTGTCGACAAAGAAATGGTTGGCCAAAATGAAAATATGCAAAGAAGAATACTTGGATTTGCTTGCTAAACGAAAGGTTTTTGGACCTATAGTTTGCACACTTGAAGGTGTGAAACCCGTTGAGTACATATAGATTTTTGCGCAAAAATTAAATTAAGAATGATGAAATTGGTAGATAGAAAGCACAATTGGTTGCTCAAGATTTTTCACAAAACCTGATATTGATTTATGAAAAGACATATTTACTGGTATTGGATGCAACAACATTGCAATATTTGATTATCCTTGTTGCACAACAAGGTTTGCATTACATCTAATGGATGATGTTACAACCTATTTGTATGGTTCTCTTGAGAATCATATTTATATGAAAATCCCTAAAGGATTTTATTTGCCTAACAATGCAAATTCTAAAGAGGGTTATTGAGTACTTATTAAAAGAAGGATATAAAAATGATCCTATTTGTTCTTGTACTTATACGAAAAGATCCAAAAATGAATTTGCCATAGTTATTGTTTATGTAGATGACATAAACATTGTTGGAACTCCTAATGAGCTCACAAAGACAATTGATTGCTTAAAAAAAGAATTTGAGATGAAGGATCTTGAAAAGAAAAAAATTTTGTTTGAGATTACAAATTGAGTATTTAAGCAAAGGTGTTTTTTATACATCAATATGCTTATATAATTAAGGAGCGTAAAATGTTCTAAACGGACAAGTCACATCCATTATACACTCTAATAGTTGTGAGGTCTTTAGATGTCGATAAATGTTCTTCTTTGATCTCAAGAAAATGATGAATATCTTTTTGGTCCAAAAGTACCACATCTTAGTGTTATAAGCGCACTAATGTATCTTGCTAATTATACTTGATGTGATATTACATTTGCTGTAAATTTGTTAAGTAAGATATAGTTCTTCACCTACAAGAAGACAATGGATTGAAGTAAAAAATATACTTTATTACCTTAAGGGTACTACGAATATGAATTTATTTTAATTTTAATGATTCAAAACTGAATCTAATGGATTATGCAAATGCATGTTATTTATTATATTCTCACTATGTCACAATGATTGATCACAAACAAGATATTTATTCATATGTGATAGCAAAATGATTTCATGACGATATGTGAAAGATACCATAACAGCAACATCACCAAAATCATGCATAATTTTTAGCATTACATGAGGTAAGTCGTGAATATATTTAGTTAAGGTCTATAATTCAACATGTGTGAAAAACTTGTGGTCTATCCTTAAGAAGAATGGAATCAAGAACCATATATGAAGATAATAGTGTATTGTTCAATTGAAAGGATGATGTAAAGATACAAAAGATTCGTTCATGCGAAAATCTAGCAGATTCATTGATACTAATATGATTCATTACTCTTTATGTAAACATTTGTATTAACTATTTGATTTGTATCCTTTATGGGTTACCATATTATATTTATAAATAAGACTCTTTCAATCGGTATGACATACAAAAAAATTATTTTTTATTATCTCATTCTCTGTTCTTCTTTTCATTCTCATTATTCTCTATGTTATTAGCTTTATTTTATAATACTATGAAATTTTTTTGTTATGTATGCACATTGTAATTAAAATTTTGAATCTGGTTGAAAAATAGGACAAATAATAACATAATTAAAAATAAGTATTGTCATAAAGAAAATAAGAGAAACGTGAACTGAAAGATAGAGAAAAATGAGAATTGAGTTCGAAGTGTGAAAGACTGGTTCAAGAGCATTGTGGATAGCGTATGTCTGGGTTTGAAGACCAAGTCGTAGGAGTAGGAACAGCAACAGCAATACTATATGATAACTTCGTTAATATTTTCTTTAGTTATTGATAGAAATAGATATTCTTGAAATATATTTTTTATTTATTTATGTAATTTAGGAAAGGTTATTTAAATATCTGTATGTTATTTATTTTACATAATTATATTGCAAAGATTTTACAAAACGTAAATGTTAATTTTACGAGTGAGTTTAAATAAGCACTGAAATAGATATGTTTTAGAATGATATTTGGAGGATAGGATTGTCATGTGTAGCAAACATGTTTTTTGAATGGTTGGTTTTGATGGAGTGGACGGTTATGTTACTTCACATCGTTTTACTTAAGTTTAATTTTCATAGAAATATAAAATCATGTGAGTTTGATTTTTCTTTCATTTCCGACCTCATAACACAGAAGACAAGACTTGGTCGTGATAATGTTTGTAGCAGTGCGTCTTCATGGGATTTGGACACCACCATCTCTGTCACTACAGTGAAAGAAAAAGAACATAACTATATAACATAACCCCTTCTTTAGGGCAAAAATGAAGATACAAATCACACAGATATGTAAGACTCAGTCATGACATACAAATTATCATATTTTAGAATTTTAGAATTAATTAGAATGGTTAAAATCAAGAGTAAAATAATACATTTATGTCGTAAACAAGATTCGATTCATATGATTGAAATTCAAAGTATACAATTAAACAATTGTGATGTTCGAGCGACAAAAATTTTAATTGAGGCAAAGATAAATTAAAATATCGCATTTTAAATTAATTTACAAATACCTTTGTGTAATTGATGTATTTTTTTTTCTATTCATTTAGATAAATAAAAAGAAAAAATTCTCTATATTTCTCCTCCATTAAAAAATAATGTTCGTATTTTATTTTTGTTTCTTTCATTTTGTTTTCTACTCTACTCCTAATTCAAACAAAACATTAGGGATAAATTATTAAAAGTTTCGCTCGAGCAGTTTCTTAATTACTGGTCTTAATTTAAAAATTAGAAATTAGTAATACCAGGTAAACAATATTATTTTTATTAAAAATAAATATATTTTAAATTTAAATTTTTTATTTTTTATAAATAGGACTTCATAAGTTCATTAACTAATGCAACTTTTCTTTCTGGTTTGTACTTTCTTATCATGGTTTAAAAATTTTACTTGTTTTTACTGGCTTAAAACTTTATACTGTAATTGAATAAATTAAATAGAGATTGAAATTATTATTTAAGGTTTTTATTTATAGAGGATTTTTTTTTGCTACATGCTCGATAACTATTTTTTGTGTAGATATTTTACTATCGATTTTATTTTTATTAATATAAATTATTTATTAATTATATTATCTTTTAACTTTTGTATTTATTTTTTATTTTATATTTTAAGAATATATTTTCGTAAAGTTAATAATATATTTAATTTAATAATGATTGAAATAATTACATTTTTATTTTTTTAATCAGAACGATAAAAGTTCCATCAATAAAGAATAAAGAGGTTAAAAGATTTTCATACCTAAAATAAGTGGCGATCTTTTTAAAGAACTAAGAAGTCACATTTTTCCAATATTTCTTTTAATTTATGTATATTTTAAAGATATATTTATATATTATTTTATTATTTATATAAATTTATTTTAAAAAGGTTTTAAAAAAAAATAAAAACTCTGTATTTTTCTTCTTTTGTCATTTTTTGTTCTCTTTTATTTGTTTTCTCTCTTTCTCACATCTTTTTTCTATCTCAATTTTCATTCTCAATCACTTATCATTTTTAAAATAAAATTGTACAAAGACAGAATTAAGGAGTCAATGAACATATATATATATATATATATATATATATATATATATATATATATATATATATATATATATATATATATATAATCACTAT